>OMLO01003068.1_pt1 | contig 13743 bp, 4 predicted proteins | sample 1674811 | NCBI WGS metagenome assembly OMLO01 (sample SAMN06265003, study PRJEB25207) | coral metagenome | isolation source: Coral host | place: Mexico:La Bocana,Puerto Morelos, Mexico | collected 2008-11-13
CATAGGCTTAGAACATGCAGGGTTTGAAGTAGTGCTTAGGACGGACCTTAGTGCACCAATGGTAGATTTGGCCAAGCAGATTCACCCTAGCCCAATCATGTGTGCTGATATCACGAGTGACATTACAATGGGTAAGATTTGTGAAACTATCCCATATTCATGTTCATTGGCGGCGGGGGTATCTTGTCAACCTTACAGTAGGTTGGGAGACAAGCGTCAAAAGATGGACCCGAGATCAAGAACACTTCCCACAGTTTTGAGAATGAGCTTCCTAATGAGACAAGCCATTGTTATCATTGAATGTGTGGATGAAGCCAGTAATAGTGCATGGGTACAACAAGTGTTAGCCTCATTTCACAAATATACTGGTTATAAGATTCAACAAGGATTGTTGCACCTGCAAAACATTTGGCCTGCCAAAAGGTCAAGGTGGTGGTGTGTAGTGTCACATCCGATGCTGGGAGACTTACCATGGAAACCATATCCTCAAGTGATCAATAAGCCATTGATATCACACGTACTGGATGATTTCATGACATGTACCAAAGAAGACCTAAACCAAATCGAGTTGGATTCGTATGAGCTTAGTCATTTTGAGAAAGCCGGTTTCTTGAATAATGAGATTTCACTCCATTCACAGATGTCGACCAGTTTGCATAGCTGTGCCAACCAGCTTTCGGGTTGCCCATGTTTGTGTAGGAAATTTCCATTCTCAAATGACCGATTGTCAAATGGAGGGTTGCATGGACTTTTGGTTAGGATGATTGGAGAAACCAAAGCATCGTATGCCACTTTTCCTAGGTATCGACATATCCATCCTAAAGAACTTGCTTTGCTGAATGGAATGAACCCAGCGTTACCATGGGGAAACCAATTAAGACTTGCACTTGCAGGTCTAGGCCAGATGGCCTCACCGTTGCAATCATGCTGGATTGGAAGTAGTGTGTTGCATCAGCTGTCAATGAGTTTCCATTCATCACAAAGTATCCCAACACCTGAAGAGAACCTCCTCAAACTAATGGGGCATTTGTTGGAACAAAGAGATTGCATTTTTGGCAAGCAAGAAGGTGCAAACGCAAGGGTATTTCAAGCCATGGTTTCCTCCAGGGTTTTTGTCATGCCTAATTTGTTTGCCACACCCGAAAATGTACCGCAGGTTGGGGTTGAGGAATCCAAAGTTGACAAAGTTGCCAAACCCCCTGTTTTTCGTGAACCATTTGCAGAAGCCCCCAAAGCAGAACAGGCTAACGAGGTTACCCTTAGTCAAGGGGGTGGGAATGGATTGTCAGATACTGAATTTGCGAATGCTGTTTTCAAACATCTACCAGTTGAGAACAAGCAGTGGATGAGTGATGCTGGGGGAGTAATGGGATTTGCAGTCCAACCACAAAAAGGCATTGGAGGAAGTCCCAAAGAGAAAGTCAAAATACCACAAGTCCATCATGAACCACCCAAGGACAGTCTTGACAAAGCTGAGAATAACCATCCCGAATCAATTGAAAACCCCCAAGACACGGATGTGGAGATTCAGACCTTTCCCATTGTTTTGCTTTCGGTTGGTGTTGACAATCCATTTGATGTCAAAGTGGCAAAGGGAACTACCCCAAGCCAGCTTGCTTTAGGAGAGAGTAAGTTGAACCCTGAACATCAATCCATTGCTGCAAGGTCGATGGTAGGTACACATTTGCCTTTGTATGAACCTGTAGTTCCTGAGCAGGTAGTACGGTTGGTTGACATGAATCATGAGAAAGTAGCCCATTGTCCCAGGGGAAAAGATTGTTTTCAACCTGAGATCCGATTTCCATGTACCAGATTGCAAGCCCTCTTCCAACAACAAGGTTGGGTAGCGGATGATGAAATGAATTTCTACATGGAAGAATTACAATCCAACAATTTGGGGATTCATGTTTCGGTTGCAATGCCTGGTGAAAGTCAATGGTTTGAAGATATGGCAAAGATTGAAGAGGTTGGAAAAGCAAAATTTTCGGCCGTATTGGACAATGGACATTGGTTGCCGTTCACCATGTTGTATGAAGAGACAGACATCAAAATTTTCATGACACCAGAAGGACAAGCCATAGGAGAACATCTTGCCAATTTAATCAGCACAGACACACAGAAGATCCAAACATTCCATCGCGTGTTGATTGATGAGTTTGCAGGGGATTGTGGTTTTCAGTCAATCATTTGGATTCAAACTGCAATTGATGGTTCTACCAGAAAACCAATGACTCCAAAAGAAGCAGAATTCATGAGACGTAATTTTACTGCTTGCCTGTTTGAACAAAGTCGTGCCTTAACAGAAGTTTCCGAATTGAATTTAGGGGGCATGAACAACGAGTTGAACATTCAGGCTGAACTCATTCAATTGTTGGTGGATCATGGAGTTTTCCAAGATAGGGTTGAAGAGAGAGCCAACATGTTGATGCAAAAACTTCCTACTGCGACGATCCAAGGGGCTTTGAAGTCACCCAAACCTTGGGCTGATTTGAAAGCAGCTGCCAACCAAGCAACACCGTCATTGAAGTTAGTGTTGGCAGATGAATTAGCACGTCAGATTGCCAATAGATCCAAAGATCCCAGTGCAGTTGGCAAGAAGTCAATGAAAGCCAAAGGTGTAACTAAGGAGAAACCGTCATTCGTTGTGCAGGCTGAAGATTTGTCAATTCCGGCAGGTGTCTTCAAGCAACATGATGGAGTCATTGTATCACATATTGGACCCCATCAAGTAGGAAATAACGCACAAGGGGTACTCCTCATGAACCAAAATGAAGCAGAAGCCACCCTTCGTTTGGCCAGACCAGTTTCGCATCATGGACTTGCATTGATTGTGTTGATTCAGAAAGCGACCGATGTTCAGATGCATCCAGGTCAGATGCCAATTCGTTTCCCAGTCATTTGCACCCGAACAGGTGAACCCATGATTGTCACAGGGGTCATGCATCAACTCGGTCAACAAGAGATTATTCGCAATGAGCCCGCCACCAAATTGGCAGTCGATGAGAGAGAAGCTGGTGTCATTCGATGTTTGGCTTATAAAGATCAGATTGGTAATGTGTGGAATCAACTTGCACAGCAGCCAGTCAAACAAGTGCTAGCCTTGGAACCTAGTGTCACAACGGACAAAGCTGGGCAGTCGATCATCATGGATGTTTGGGACAGGCAATTCTATACCAAGAGGTTTGAGAAAACGAAACATGATAGTGCCGACATTTTTGCATTCTCAATGCGAGTCTATCTTTCAGAGATTGATGCAATTTTGGCATTGTCAGGTTCCAAAGGAATCTATTTCGAGCCCCGTAGCATGTGTGGAAGAATGCCATCAACAGAATATCATGTTACATGGATTCCCCAAGCAGGACATCAAGATGCTAAATATGCTCAGCAAACTTCCCCGCAAGCCACCACTTTGGTTCGGCATGGTGATCGTTATGGTCTCAGATCTGATGCCATGAATGCACAAGAGATACATCAGAAACATCGTCCGGGAACACCACTCCTTTTGGGAAACCAGAAGCAATTGTTTCTTTTAGGCCCTTTGCCATTTTCCACCACCAAAGAAGGAATTTGCAAGTTGATTTCTGCTTGGCAGTGGGACGCAAGACCGCTCCAACCAAGGGGCAGAACTATGGATGGCACAGGAATAAACTGGTTGATTCAAGGCACTGAAAATCCAACACACTGGATATACACACTTAAGCATGGAGACGTACTCATTACGAGGTTGCCTGAAGACAAACCAGTTCAAATGCAAGATGCATGCACCATTGTTGCTTCCAAGAAAACAATTCACCAATTGATGAAGAAGGAAGGAGAAGATCCCATTTTCATTGACGATCCATGGATGAAAGGTCGTAACAGTGAGTCAAGTCGTGCCACTCCGAGTGCGCCTGCAGTGTCCCATTCCCAAATTGCAAGCATTGAAGCCAACTTGGAAAAGAAATTGTTGGAAAAGCTGGCCAAATCGGATGAGGATGTTTCCATGGACAGTTGCACAGTGGAATTGTCACAAAAAGTTCAGCGCCTTGAGAATCAAATGAGCCAGGTAGTACAATCCCAACAAGCAGTTGAAGTCAAGATCAATGGCATGCAACAGCAAATTGATCAACAACATTCATTGTTTGCCGGAGCAGTTGAAAGACAGATGCAAGAACAAATGGACAAGATCGAATGCCTCTTGTCCAAGAGAAATCGATTGGAGTGACAGAGAAACCGGGGAGAGGCATTTTGCCTCTCCGCCTGCACAGAGGCCCAGCATGGGCCAGCCAAACAAGAATTCAGATTTTGTCGTTCTCTGAGCCCGACGAGGCTTGGTTTTTCTCGAAAGCAGTCGTTTTACATCGTTTTGTGTGCTTTTGTTTTGTGTTTTAGAGTGGGAGAAGCAGCTGTGCCAGGACCTGCTATAGGTGTCATGAATCCCACGGGTCTAACTGGAAAAGGGTCCCTTGTCAACAAACTTCCATCCGGAACTTGGTGCACTTCAGAGACTCATTTGACCAGTCAGGGTATTCAACGATTCAAGCAGGAATTGGTTTGGTGTAATTCTTCTTTCAAACTTTGTCACAGTATACCAGCACCACCCAAAAATGATTCCTCCAGAACAGTCGGAGGTAAGCATACCGGTGTAGGATTGATCAGTTCTTTTCCTACGCGCACTGTCTCACACATGTGGAAAGATACAGATTTCGCTACCGCACGTTGTCATGTAGGATCATCATTTTTCAACACACAGTGGGTCCATTTTGGCACTGTGTACGGATATGCAGAAAATGCGTATAAATCTGAAGTTCAACAAGCCACGGATCAGTTGTTGCAAGGACTCACTGATAGAATAGTGTATGGTTGTAATGGACCTAGGGTATTAGCTGGGGATTGGAACCAAGAAAAATCCAATATGCCTCAAACAGAGATTTGGGAACGACTTGGGTGGATTGAGGCTCAAGAGTTTGCAAAACAAAAATGGCAATATGTTCCGGTTGCATCATGCAAAAGGACAACCATTAAAGACTTCTTGTACCTTTCTCCAGAAATTCAGCCATTCGTTAAGGATGTGAAGGTTGATTGGTCTTTTTTCCCAGATCACGGAGTGTTGTATGTTGAATTGGAAGAGCTTGGACCCCCTCAAAAAATACCCATGTGGAGAAAACCTGCGAGCATCAACTTTGAGAAAGTAAGTCTAGATGACCTTCAAAACGGGGTGAATGTTGAGTTGGATTGGGTAAATAAACCTGACGAGTCATATAGAACAGTCTTTCAACAGTTTGAACGCAGAGTTGATGATGCTAAAGCCAAAAAGAATTTGGATAGACTAACACCAGTTCAACTAGGCCGAGGACAAACAACAGAGGTTAGACTGAGCTCTAAACCACTAGCACCTCCCAAGCCTAGTAGACATGGTGACGTTCAAATTGGTATTCCGGCACTCTCTTTGACGCATACTCGTTGGGTAAGACAAGTTCGTAGGCTCGAACATTATGCTAGGTGTGCAAGATCTGAACATGACTCTCTTGATAAAACATTGCATAAATGTAGCCTTTGGGGAAAAATACTTCGTGCACCAGGATTTCTAGGCAGTTTTGCAGAATGGTGGGAAACCATTTCACATAGTGGCCAACATGCACCCTCCATTTTGCCTGTTAAACCACCTGATGATCTGGTAGCACATGGAGTTTTCTTAGAATTTCTCAGAGAATTTCGGGCGCTTGAAGAGTCATTGAAGTCACAACGCAGACAAGTAGCAGTAGAAAGAAGAAAAGCTGATTCCATGATTGTTTTCCAAGACGTCAAGGAAGAAACTTCAGAACCAGTTCAAACCTTGATGGCGGTTGAAAAAGTTCAGATTCAAAGCATAGAAACCAAACATGAACATCAGGTGATTTCTATCGAACCTAACCTCACCAATGGAATTCTTGCAATATCCAATCATGGACATGAGTGGCAACCCAGTTTTGACGAACATGGCCGTATGATACTCAATAAGAATATCCCATTAGAAGTTGGACAAACACTTGAATGTAAACATATGATTGGTGAAGTGCAAAAGATGTTTGAACATTTCCAAAAAGAATGGAGTCAAAGATGGAGTCGACATGATTCAATCAATGATGAACGGTGGAAGCATATCATAGAGTTTGCAAAACATGCTATTCCTCCTCGTAAGTTTAGTTTTGAACCCATTAACCTTACAATGTGGAGAAAGGTCCTTAAAAGCAAAAAACGAAAAACGGCTAAGGGCCCTGACGGTATATCACGTGAAGACCTTATGATGCTTCCAGATGATCTTACCCAAAGAATTTTGGATATGATATCAACAGTTGAACAGGGACATGCTTGGCCTACCCAAACCATGGTAGGCATTGTTTCGTCACTAGCCAAAATCCCGAACCCGCAATTTGTCAATCATTTTCGCCCCATTACGGTGCTGACATTGTGCTACCGGGTGTGGTCATCCATAAGAGCAAGACAAGCATTGAGATGTTTAGCTGAGATTGCCCCATTTTCCTTGATGGGCAATATGCCCGGGAAAAGTCCAAAACTTATGTGGTATCATCTTCAAGGTTTGATTGAACACGCACAGGCCACCAACCAGACAATTGCTGGTGGGGTCATAGATATAGTAAAGTGTTTTAATTTTCTTCCAAGAACACCATTGTTAGAAATTGCAGCACATGTTGGCCTCTCAGAGGCTATTCTTGTGCCATGGAAAAGCGCTCTTCGACAGATTCAACGACGTTTTAGTATCCGTGGAGGGGTTTCCTCCCCGCTGGGTAGTAGCACGGGCTTCCCAGAAGGTTGCCCACTTTCTGTGGTAGCTATGGGAGTGGCTAACTTGGCGTGTGAATACTGGATGAAATATCGTTTCCCATCAGTGCAGACTTGGTCGTATGTTGATAATCTTGAAACAGTTTGTGCAGAAGCTGAAGAAGCCGTAACTTCCCTAGAAAAATTAGGAGAATTCTGTCAACTACTTGATTTACAAATTGACCATGATAAGTCCTTCTGTTGGTCTAATGAAGCACTTGGCAGGAAAAGTATCCGAGAAAGTCAACTTAAAATTTCTTACTTTGGACGGGACTTGGGAGGTCATATGAATTACACTAATTGGCATACAAATGGATCCATTACCAAAAAGATTGAAGCTCTAGAAGGTTTTTGGAAGAGACTTAGTCGTAGTTGTTCACCGCAATTTCAAAAAGAACGTGCAATCATGGCAAGTGCATGGCCGAAAGTGTTTTACAGCATCTCCATTGCACCCATTGGACCGGTGCATTTTGGTAAACTCAGAACACATGTCCAGTGTGCACTAGGCCTAAAAAAGTATGGAGCTAATCCAGAGTTACAATGTGCATGTTTGTGTCCCATCAAGTGTGACCCTGAATATTATGCGTTGTGGGAAACCATCATGGCCTTTCGAATGTATGCTATTCCGGAACTAGCATCTGCTGTGTTAGATGTAGGAGTTGGGGGTAAAAAGACTACACCAGGTCCATTTTCGTCCCTCTTAAAAAGCATTCATAAAATTGGTTGGAGGTGGGAAAATCCATTTGTAGTGGATGCTTACGGCATCACCATTGACATTGTGCATTGTCCCATTGCAGAATTGAAAGAACGTCTTAGCTTAGCATGGCAAGAACGAACATGTAGGCTTGTTGAAGATATTCGGAAAACAATGACAGGGTTACATAAATCAGATGTGGCACTAACAATGAAAAGGTTTCATGAAGCCATCCCTGACCGACAAGGTTTGCTAAGATGTGCCCTAAATGGTACCTTTTACACCAACGATGTGTTAGTCCATACCAACAAAGTTGAAAATTCTCTTTGTAGTTTTTGTAGCCAACAAGATAGCATATCCCATCGTTTGGTTCATTGTGAGTATTTTAGTCCAGAAAGAGCAAAGTTGTCAACAAATACACTGCAAACTGTTCAACAAGAACCAGATTCTTTTCGGTTGCATGGTTGGATACCCAGGTCCCCAGATGCCATGTTACTTAAACAGATGTTGTGCAATATAACCCAAAATACCACACGTAGCTTTATTTCTGATGAATGGATTGAACTCCCAGAAGTTTTGGACATTTTTACTGACGGAAGCTGTTTACACCCCCAATTCAAAGACCAACGAATCGCAACGTGGGGAGTGGTGTGTTGGTGTGGGGAACGCTTCTGGCCGGTTAGTAGAGGTGTCGTGCCAGGCTGGCATCAGACCAGTCTTCGTGGAGAAATTTTGGGAATCACTTCCGCTTTAGCTTTTGCAACCAGATTTCAACGTCGGTGCAGATTGTGGGTGGATAACTTGGCGGTTTACAAGTTTGTTTGTGATTGCTTGAATCAACAACATGATTTTTCCAAAAACAAGGACAGTGATTTTTGGCATCATGCTTACTTGCAATTTCAACAAGCCGTCAAATTAGGTGTCTCTGTTCACAAGGTGGTGTCACATATTGACGCAAATAATGGTGACACGGAAGTTGAGCAGTGGGCTTTTTTGGGAAACGCAGCAGCAGACAAAGTTGCGGAAGAAGCTCGGCTGGATTTACCACCGGAATTGTGGGTTGTGTGGAAACGTTTGGTGGCTCATCAACAATTATATCAACAAGTTGGGCAGGAGTGGCAAAATTTTTTGATGGATGTTGGAGCCAAAGCGGTTGTTTCCAAGCAGCAGATTCGCAATGATCCGGTGCCGCAATCGGATGACGTAGCTTTGACCATTGACGAAAATCTGCAAAAGCTGTGTGACACATCTTTTGAAGAACTACCAATTCACTTCCAACGAGAATGCACGCCTATTCTCTTGCAATGGATGAAAAATTTGGTGGCAGAAGGTGGAACAGTCAGGTGGCTGTCTTGGCATCAGTTGCTCATTGATTTTCAATTTACTACAAATACTCCTGGACCAAAGAACGCAAGCGGAAGAAGATGGTTTCACATGACGAAAGAAGAGGCAATCAAAGGATACGACTATCCCAAACAGGCATTGTGGTTCGCACATTACTGGCAGAACATGTCCAAGGCGAATGGTGCGCCAATTGGATATGAAAAACGCAGGCCATACAGCTTCACGATTGCTTTTTGGACGACATGTGTCAGGGTTCCCATTACAGATGAAAGGTTGCAGCGAATCGAAACCTTTTACAAAACTCATGGGACAACGTTGCCTTTTCGAAGTATCCACAAACACATGAAGGACATCCCGGTAGCATCTCATGATTGATCATTTGTGTAGTTCCCAATTTTTGTTTCACAAGGTGGAGTTTCTGAGGAGCACCTGTCTCCGATCTCTGAGCAGGTACTTCGTCCGCAAAAGGCAAAAGGTCTTGAAAGGTGCTTCCTTTGCAAAGACCATGGCTTGGAGTATGCAAAATACTGTTGCAGTTTTGTCTAGTCTCGGCTATCTTTTTTCTGAGATCTGAGATTTTTTTCTGAGATCTGAGATGGACAAATATTTTTGCCGCTACTGTACAGATTTGGAAAAAGAAGCTACGTATAGCTAGGTGGGAGGCGAGCCCTTTGGGTGTCAGAACTGGCCGACGAAGCTGAGAAAGACCAAAAATGGATGTAAAAACACCAACTCTGGATGTGCAGCCGCCACAGAATGAATTCGGACTGTCGCTCATATGTCCTGTGCCAAGCAAGGGCCAGCTTGATACGAACCTCATCTTCCGCGAAATTTAAATTGGATTGCCGATCTCGTCCTTGTAGAAGTCTTTAGATCAACTCTCATTTCCATATATGGTTCAAGCATTGGAGCCAAATCGAGTACTGCATGTACTTTATATGGCATCAAAGCCGAAGGCATTACAGATCTTCAGGCAATGAGATTTGCATACTGGGCATAGTATGGCATAGTGTATACTTTGATGGCCGATAAATGTGAGTGGTTGTGCCATTCAGCTGAAGCTGGGCAAAGTTCGACTTTTCGTGGACGTTGATCATATATGTCAAAAAGGGATATATATATATATGTATATATGTGTATATATATACATGTATATATATCTATATACATATGTATTGCAATATGTTGGTCACTGTCATCACTGTTGATCATGTAGTCAATACTTGCATTGGGGATTACACAGTTTTTTCTTGCTCAGAATCCGGACAAAAGCTTAAACCATCATGTGCGATGCCGACCAATTTCTCTGATGAATTCAACAAGTTGGGTACATCATCAGGAAGTTTAAGTGACTACAGTGGACTCTAGACCAAACCTCATATAGGAATCGGGAAAGATATCGTAAACATATAGTCTGAAGGGCAAGTGCGAAAGTCTTGGACCGGATGTGCAGAAGAAGGGGTTGATTGAAGTCTTACTCGTAGTGCAGTCGCACACACACACACACCCAAAAACACACTCACTCTTTCCCTTCAGCCAGGTGTCTCAGCGCAAGACGCCAAGTCTCGCCTGGGTCTTGGACACAAGATGAAGCAAGATAAAGTAACTCAAGTGTTCGGTTACAAATTCCGACTGCCAAGAGAGTTCAAAACATGTTCCGTCGGGTGATAGGCTTGCTTTCTTCAGAATCATTGACTGTGCTGCTAAACATGCGCTCCTGTACAAGTGTACCGACCCTAAATAGACTTGCCAATCCTTAGAGTGTTTTCCTGTTGGCTTTGCATGGTTCTGGGATACCAAAAAGGCCCGAAGCAAATGCTACTCACGCATCTCACGTCAGTCCTCTCATGTTATCTTAGAGATTCTTAGAGCTTTAGAGGTTAGCCCTCCACAGATGCCGTTTTTATCCTGTTATTCAGCACTCCGATGCTGTCCACGGAATCTCGTTCGATGCTATATACATTGAAACATGAAATGCTATTGTAAACAATGTTGTACATGGAATCACTGTATGAAATTATGTCAATATTCTTCACATCTTCATGTATCTTCCTTTTCTGACTTGTTTTCCATGCTTTTCCTTTGAATATCCTGTTGGCCCTGTCCAGATAGTGCTCCCCCAAGAAAAAGGATGAAATAGTAAAGAAGGTGGCTTTAACTCTTAACCATTGATGGAATTACATCGAAACACCAGGCGTTCCGAAGAGCGTCAGTACTGGACAGTATATTTTGACACGAAATGTAGACAAAAGCTTGCTGGAAGCTTTCCAAATCCATTTTAACCATTAGTCTATGACAATGATAGCCTTACTACTTGTATGACTTGCAATTTGTTTGTTTACCGCTATATTTTGGTTATTTTGGTGTACTTGTGTATTGAAATACTGCATTTGCATTCACATAAACTTTTTGAACTACACATGTTTTCACTTTTTCTACGCATTTTCAGGTTGGCTTCACGGACAGGGAGCGTTTGCTGGGTGACTCTGCCCTCTCCCAAATCAAGCAGCTGCCCAAGCATTGAAAGAGCGACGAAGAAGGAGCAAGCATTTGCATAGCCACGGCAACAAACCTGACAGTGGATTCTTGGATGTGAATCTCCGATCCAGAAATCAGTGCGGTTTCTCTTCCAGACCTGAGGTCAAATGCGAAAAACACTTGTTTGGGCCTCGGTACGCATTGAAGCTTGACTCTTGAGTTCATGGTAGATAAACACTGGTAAACATGCATCCAGATGTAGGAGCATGTGGTCTTTACACACGAGTGAGTTTCCCTTAACAAAGCTAGAGGCATATCCAGCCGGCCAGCTTTCGCAAAGGTCGTAACTTCAAGCATTTGCTCGGGCAAAGGCAGTGACACTTGCTGTAGCTCCTCATCTAAATACAGTGATATTTCAAATTGCCAATGCAATCCCACACCAAGCTCGACGGTTTCTTCTCCAATCGAACACAGGTTTGATTCTCCGGCCATCGAATCTGAGAAGCTTTTGGCTCAGAACAAGGGGAGGGAATCAAGGAGAAGTACTTCATACCTAATACAGTGAGGTAAGTCCTTGCTTCGAAGATGATTCCTCTTGCCTTTATTGAACACCATTTTGTGGACTCAAACTGAGAAGACAAGATCATTTTACGTGTTTGGCAGTTTAGCATTTCTTGGTCGTGTTGCTTTATTGTTTGCACGGGGGCCCTGCTTGTTGCGACTGTTTGATGCTAGCAAAGAGGCAAGCAAGCAGCGTTGATAAGCCCATGCCCTTATGATTACAGGAGGTGATACTCCAACTCTAGTGAGGATTTACCATTGACCGAGCTTATTGTATTCCCAGAAACTGCAAGGTACTTTGGCGGTCCTTCTCAACTTGAGCAGCATTCATTTTTGTTTTGTCATCCGCTTACTGTATACTAATACCGCCAATACAGTACTAATTTTGATTAATTTAGTACTAATTGCTTGATGGGCGGTTGTTCATCGAGTCATCGAGTCAGCATGGGATAGCATAGGTGTCCCAGCGTGCCTTTGTGATCTTTATGTATCTTTATGATATGGCACTTGTCCTTAGTAACAGTACTGTAAGCACCTGCAAGGGAAACACTTCCACAGGCGGGTCGCCATGATTGTCAACATCCCACCAAGAGCCATCAGTCTGTGTTTGTGTGTTGCGCTTTTTTGCTCTGACTTCTCGAACGAGCCATCAATCAAGAACGAAAGAAGCCATAAAGATGTCCAGAAAGGAAGCGCAGAACAAAAATGCAAAGCCTTCACTTGGAGGTGATGTGAATGTTGCTTCCCTGAAAAGCATTGCAACAAGTTCCTGAATTTAACACTGGATATACTGTGAAGTTACGCACTGTGCCATAGAGCATCCCTTTATGATCCTTTATGTGAGATGTTAGAGTGTGGATTTGGTCAATTCCCCTGATCTCAGGTTTTGGTCCACCTGTCCTTTAGTAGCTTCTGAGGCATGCCGAATGTGTTTGTTTTTCAAGTCGTGTTGAGTGTTCAGCTACTTTCAGCAATGCCTTCGGTCCTTCAAAGCCGTTTCAGATCGTTTCAGGCTGAGACAGCCATAAAGTTTTCAAGATCAAGATATGGCGCCATATCTCATGACATGCTTTGAGCCGATGAGACTAATGAATCCGATCCCTTTCAATATGTCTGGAATTGCTGGTTGTGGATCGAGTTTCTTCATGTCTCGTAGTTTGTTCTTGAGCGCGAGTCTTTTTGTGGTCAAGTTGTGCAGAATTTCTGACGTCGTGGGTCCTGTGTACAGAAAATATCAGGAAAATAAGAGTGTGGAATTGGATAGGGATATCAGATGGACATCCGATAGGCAGTGAGAATAGCTATGCAGGCCTATAGGATGGCTATGGCTAAGACTGAGACCATGAGATGTGCTGCTGCTTTATTCATGCCTTTCCGTAGGTTTTCGTGATGCAGTCAATAAACCAATCTATATTTTAACGGACGTATACTCTACACATGTGAACATATAAACATAAAATTGTATTGATCTGTGTTGCAGCCTTGGTAACACTGAGGCTTTGCTTTGCACTACTTTTTACTTGGTCTGTGGTCAATGATAGTGCAAGTTCGCACATTTGGAGCGACAAGCAGCTCGCAAACAATTCAAAATTCTTCCTGGACAACAAAGACCACTCTGTACTACGGACATCTACGAACAATCCCAAACAAAGGCTAGCAAGGACCGTTAGGCACAACAAAACCAGCACTAGACGATCTCTGAACTTCAAGCAGATCACAGATCAACCATGTCAGTCAGATGTTCCTGTTGTGGGAAAATATTGGAAAATATATGAACAAAATATTTTTGAACACCATCCCCGACACCATCCCTGACACCGCTGTCAAAGCCAGGACGGATTTGCAAGCTATTCAGTAAGCTACAA
>OMLO01003069.1_pt1 | contig 13742 bp, 7 predicted proteins | sample 1674811 | NCBI WGS metagenome assembly OMLO01 (sample SAMN06265003, study PRJEB25207) | coral metagenome | isolation source: Coral host | place: Mexico:La Bocana,Puerto Morelos, Mexico | collected 2008-11-13
CACCACATGCTGTTGACATAGCAGTAACTATCTCATCACTCATTGCTTCACTATGTTTCACATTTGCTGAACCATTCAACGACATTTTTCTCTTCGTCAAGTGAAGTTGTGCATTGGTCAGCGGAAATACAAACAAAGGTTTACGACCAAAGGAAGGATCGACCGACCGACCGACCAAGCGAGTTAATTCGCGCTCGCTCACTAAACTCCTATTTCGCATTCTGCAAAATAGTCGTAAAAATCTACAGTCTGTCCGTAGTCTGCAATTACAAGTACACTGACGGCGAATAATAACATTTGTGTGTACGTGCATGCAAAAATGTTCAACGGGATTGACTACGTAGATGATATTGGGGGAGGGGGGCATGGAATAGTACGAGAAAACTAATGGTACTGGCGGTAATTTAGTAGTAGTAGAGGTAAGACTTTATTTTACGAGGGTAACATTTGACAGTAATAAAACTGATAACCTAAAGGCCCTCAAAATTAAAATTTCAAAAAGAAAGAAATAATAACAATCGTAACAATATTGAAAATAATTAAAATAAAATAATTAAGCCTTTGTACATCGTAAACTATTTAAAAATGTACAGGAATAATTTGCTAAGAATTTGATCATGTAAAATTATTTTAAAAAGGGAGCGCTTAAAATGTTTTACACTGGTACTCTGTTTGATGTCCACACTTAATTTGTCCCATTCTTTTGTGGCTCGCACAGCAAACGCTCGACCCCCTTCAGTACTTCTCTTAAATCGCGGGCACATTAGATTTATATTACAAAAGCGGGTTGATCTGTTATATATGAGTGTCAGAGTTTCTGATAAGTAAATCATTTATATATTCCGGGGTACTGCCATTCAGCCTCTTGTAGGTTAAAGCGCATCGATTTATATATGATTCAGCATAAAAGGGCACCCACTTTAAGGTGTTAAATAAGCCGACAGAAGGTGCTGTTCTTTCGGCATCGAGGATAATTCTAGCCGCACGTTTTTTGAAAACGCAGGACTTTCAAAAGATTTTCTTTACTGCAAGAAGTCCAAATCGTGCTACCGTAAAGCATTACAAATTTTCCGATCATTTCGGTAAAAGCGAGAATAGAGCAACCCATCTCTAGACATGCCTTTCCACTGGAAATTAAAGAAATAAATAGACGGCAAGCACCTCAGTAGGCAGTTTCAATGACACACTTGAAGCGTAAAATATCAATTAGCATTAGAATAACCTATTCAGTCTTCCCACCAAAAGGCACAAAGACACTTGAACTATGAACAATTCTGTACCACCGTCCTTTTCAATAAGAATAAACAATGTTTTGAAAGCGATGCAATGGAATTTAACATGTGGCGTTTCTCACGCAGTTGCATCTTGTTGTCATCTTGATCTCAGTTGGAAAATTTCGTGCCCAGTCAACTGTAAAACCCATCACGAGCTTTGTTTTTGCTCTGTTTCGCATAATAATGGCAATTGAACTTGATGCATTTCAATGATTTGGATGCAGTTTACATGGGAAGCGCACATTCGCGCAGAAACACTTTCACACTGTCTCCTGTCATGGAGCGCAGCAGGAGAAAACTTCATGAACCCCGGGGGGGTACTCCCTTATATGGGCTATATAGGTATGTGCGGCCCCAAAGGGTAAGGTCTTTCAGCCGTTTTAGTCATAAATTGGGTATCGATTTTAGCCATTCTGTCGCCATTTTGGTCATAAATAGGGTATCGATTTTTGCACTTTAGTCTTCAATTCGGTTTCTCTTTTAGAAGAAGCTACTTCTTCATCATGCCCTCCTTCTCCCATCCGCGATTTGCCTTCCTCTACCCCGTTTAACGCCTGCTACGCATGCTAGATAAAGCCAGCTACAAAAGCCCTTCCCCTAATGATCTAAGAGTCAGGTCATAAATAGGGTATGAAATTTTTGGTCAGGTCATAAATAGGGTAGGGAAAATCGCAGATTTTGGTCATAAATAGGGTAAGCGTTTTGGGAAGCGGGCCGCACACCCCTGCCCAATTTTTCTGGGAGTACGCCCCTGGGGCTGCCAGTTTACCCTCGGGCACGTGGGACAACTATAGCTCCATTGTTTTTATCAACCTGACGCCCTAAATTACGCCTGTTTAATCATTAAAAGAGATTACAATCTAGAAGCTTGCTTCCGTTCGTGATAATACCTCTCACCCCCAGTAACTGATGACCCAGAAAGCCTTAGAAAGTCACTGACCCTTTATAATCTCCAGGGCCGGGTTGTTCAAAAGGTGGATAACGCATGGCTTGTTTTGTTATCACGTATGCTTGTTTTGTTATCACTTATCCACTGGATTGCGATTTATCCGTTGGATAGCGTTATCCAGCCTTTGAACAACCGGGGTGTGACCACTGGCATTTAACAACTAGGACGATAATTGGTTTTCTTTCCTTCATTTGATGTCATCGTGAAATCCCATTTACTAGTAAAGACAGCTCACACTGTGTAGATAGAATGGTTCAGTGGATACACATTAATTATTTCATGCCATATTCATTATTTCTTCCCGTGAAGATGCAGAGGACACACAAAGGTTACTCCCATGGGACCATTCAATAAAATAAGCAAATAACACGGTCAAACTAGCTAGCCAATAGGAACAGCGAATGAGGCCCCGCCTGAATATTGCCCTGACTTGTTCAATATAACAACTCTTTCACAGTTTCTTCTCAGAACAGACTTTTCTCAACTTCATGCTGGCATGAACAGGTTTGGAATCTCTCCAAATCGTCAGATCACTACGGAGTAAGGGTAAGACGGCATGCTTGGTTACGATTCTGTCAACTCGCGATTCCAATATTTGGTCTCTGTTTTTAAACTGAAGATTTATCATTTGCGTTTTCAGAGGCAAGTACAAATTAGAGAGAGGCGTCGTGGTCAAGTGGTTTAGGGTGCTGGATTTAAAATCTGGAGCTCCCTGGTTCAAATCCTCCACTCTACCGCTACCTGGATTTGTTCTCGGTAGCCCCGAGTTCAACTCCTCAACTACGTCGTGTTAATAGCACAATTCCAAAATACTACAATTCAAAAATATTAAAGATCTGAAAGAATAATTAGGAACGGTCCACAAATAGTTCAAAGAGAAATTTCTAAGACCCACGATTGATTTCGACTTGCGTATTGCATGCGCAAGTGGCAGATTGCATGCATCACATGCAACACCATACGTCACTGGCACTGTTATTGACATGTGTGAGGAAATTTTAAAGGTCGATTCTAGATCCTTCGTCAAAGCAATCAACTCACGAAAAAGCAATCAACTCACGAAAAAGCGTTTATAAAATTCTGACCATTTAATAATATCAAAACATGCAATTCGATCTACGAAACGAGATGAATAGCTCCCTCCCTCGTCCCTCTTACCACGAGGTTTTTAAGGCTAAGAAGCAGTCTTGTTTATGACAATTTTGTTTGTTATGAATATCGCACGATAAACGTGGGAACAGCAAATCGAATTGCCTTTACGGGGAACGTGAATTATTAGTGATCAAAAAGAGTGTTTCAAGGGTCATCTTTCCGGTTTAGAACAATTATTCACCAAAGCCTTTTTGATAAGACTGATAACTGAAGACGTAGTCAACAATGTTATGATCACTTTGAAGACTAGGCGTTTCTACGTGTCTCACTGATGCAATTACATCACTACCAATTAAACAAAACCACGAACTGCGTTTTGCTTTGACTCTGTTAAAATCAATTAGCCTAAATGTATCACGGAGTCATTCGATTTGCATTAATTACCTAAGTAAGTTTCATGCCATAAATGATCACTCCTCAAGAATGGAGACTGCTCTAGTGAGCGGTGGTCCGCTCTCATGCATGATGTCGCATCGGGGAAAGGGGACACTAGCACGATTTGAACTTTGTCAGATGGAAATTTATAGAACTTATGTTAGTGAATGCATTAGACCTAGCGTCAAAATAACCAAAAAACAAGGGAGCGAGGAATGCCATTGTATGTTCACCACGAGGCATGAAGCTGAAATGACTTCATGTCGTTACGAAACAAAAACTTTGTACGCATGAATAGCGAATATTTCATGTAGGTATTTTCAACTTCCCGGTACTAGTAGTAAGGGCAATCATCATCTAATTTCTCCTTATGAAACCACTGCTTTGGCAAGTAGTCAGGTAGTAAGAATTGCGATGTTCATCAAAAAGACGTGAAGCATAATTCTGTTAATTTATTTTGGTTGGTAATGGGCTCTAAGGTTCCAGTGGGTTAGGTCCCAATCTTTTGTGGGTAAAATTACGGCCACAAGGCGAACAAGGAAAACTTGAAGCATTATAAGTGTACTTTTACAAAATTTCATTCTGAAACACTGCGATGACTGTGGAGAAGTTTACAAACTTTTTTTCGTGAAAATTAATGACGATGTTTCCACGTTGGGTTTTAACGTCATGATCAAGTTAAAATGAATAAAAATGGTGCGAATATAAATCATATATTTTATTTTAAGGCTAGCTCCGTGAGCGGGTGAGATGAACTATATCCTGTGCTGTGATTGGCTCACGCAAGAGAATAATATTCTTTTTCCACGTAATAACTCTTTTGTCAAGATGGCTGGATATTGGCCAAGTTCTGTTCTTTTGCGTGTTTATAGACCGTGACGGATTCGAGGCCTATTAAACTCAATGTTTAAAATAATCTATAAAAAATTAAATTTCATAAAAAAACACATAGCGAGTTTTTAAAAAAACGCTTCTTAAACTTTCCTGAAAATTCACTTCCAGATGCCGCATAATGTAGCATGAACGGATTAAATAAAGCTTGTAATTAGAACCAGTACAGGCGTAATTGGGGTACGATTTGCCCATCATATTTCTTTTGCTACCACGATAACTTTCTTTTTTATTAAAATCATCGAAACAGTTCCTGGTGGGGAACATTCAGGGAAAGTTTAACTTTTATTTCTGAGGAGGTAGTTTGTTTCTGTTTGAGGGCGGTGGCATCACGGTTAGTGCGCTCGACTCCGGATCGAGCGGTCCGGGTTCGAGCCCTGGCCGGGGACATAGAATTGTGTTCATGGGCAAGACACTTGACTCTCACAGTGCCTCTCATATAAATGGGTACCGGCGAATTCAATGCGGGGGGTAACCCTGCGATGGCCTCGCATCCCATCCACAGGGGAGTAGAAATATTCCTAGCAGCTTCTTGCTACAGAAACCGGGATAAGCTCCGGCCTGATGGGCCACTTGGCTTATATATGCAGACCTTCTTTTTTACTTCTGAGGACGATCGATTCCATCGTTCTTTTTCTTTTATCCTTTTCTATTTTCAGATTTTGTCATCATGAGGGCTAGTTATGTCGTTATACTTGCCGCTCTGGTTGTGACTGTGAAATCAGCCAATCCAGTCATTAATTACATGAAAAGAACTCAAGGAGGTATGTTTTATTTCGTAATGCGCAGCTGATTTTAATCGAAAACAAGTTCCTTTGGAAAAAAAATCACTTTATTTCCGCAAAGTGCGCTATCAAACTTCTTGTTTAAAGAAAACAGACACAACCTGAAAAGCTAGCTGAGTCACTGGTGAAGCTCGTCTCACACAATCAAAACACAAACAAAATGGTTCGCCATACATTCTTCATTTGGTCACCAAATAACAAAACCTGCCCCGGGTTGTCTTTCATTATTCTGGGTTCTAGGGTGTATCTGAATTTCGATCACGGATGGATTGGTTCGACCTTAGCTATCACCTTAATATTCCATTACGGTTTTGTTGACAGGAAGCTGCTCTGTTGAGCCTCAGGACCAGGTAAGCTGCGGGTTTTCTGGGATCTCTAAAACCGAATGTGTAAAAAGCGGATGCTGCTATAACAACAGAAAACGCCCTGCATTGTGCTTTTATCCGCCAGGTTTGTTAATTTCCTTTCCTTCTGTGAATAAGTCTTGTCCATGTTGTTGCTTCTTCGCCCATTCGACGTACAGTTACTGTTGACAGACGATTATTAATTAATTATCGAGGGGCGCTTAGAACGAGCATTTCAGATTTAGTTTATTTAGTTATCGCACAAAGTTTGGAAAAAGTTTGTTTGCTGAAGACAGAGGATGTTGCTTTGCTGACCAGCACCATAAAATGCTTTTCTCCATCAGGTTTGTCTTCCTGCCCTACTGTGACTCTCTTTTCTACTTCTTTCTTCCACTCATTCTCGTCCCCAGGGGCCCACGCTTCCTTTGGTTAGCACCAAGAATCGCGACCTCTGGGCTGGTCCAACACGGGAAGTGCGCGATTCGTGGACTTTCCCTCGAATTTGACAAATCGGGTTGGCTGAGAATACGAAAGGAAACCTCTGTGCATTCTAAGAAAATCGGACCGGCCAGAGGTCGCGATTCTTGGTGCTGACCAAAACGAGCGCGGCCACTGGAGACGAGAATGCCTCCTACTTAAATTAACTTCATGTAATTAAAAGTAAAACAAAATCTGACTTACTCCCATACGTTTTCCCATGCTTCGCGTCAGCTACATGTATTTGCTTTTAGTTTTCATTGTTCACTTGATTGCTTGAATCGTTTGTGATTGGTTCAGGAGCGATTACTTTGCATTCACTCAGTTAAAACACAAAATTGCAAACCGTTCTTTATCATTGTGGTCTCGTTGACAGAAAGATGCTCTGTTGCACCTACGAAACGCGAAGGCTGTGGGTATCCTCGAATTTCTAAAAGACAATGTCAAATCAGAGGATGTTGCTTTGACAACAGCATATACGGCACTAAATGGTGCTTCCCTCCGCCAGGTTGGTCTCTATCTTTTCTTTATTAAATTCGGTACTCATCGACGCACGACACTGATCAACAACTACAGCTACAGTTTTATTTGCATATCCAAAAATACATACAGTGTAGCAAAAGCTATTCGTCGAAGTGGAGATAAATATCCTGACTACGTTCACCGACATTGAGGTGAATAATGTTTTAGTATATACCACACAAGCTGAATAACTAGCGGAACAAACAGTAACTTTACTCGTCTAAGATTAACTTTATTTGAAACGGGAAGCCATTTTGTTTTTTATTCGGCTGTTCGGAGGTGAATAGTACTTGGCTAATCACCTCCGAGCTAGCCAATCAGCGTGCGCGAAAAGCACTATTCACTTGAGTGGTATATACTAATTTATAATAAGGATACAGCATTCTGAAACTAATTATTAACTCATCAATTTCAAGCAAAAGAAATCATGACCGTGACAGTGTTTGGATGTCTGATCTGAATTAGCATAGATTTTCACGATTTCATTTCTCCGTTTCCTCACTAGTTTTGGTTTCGATCGAGAAGTTAAGATATATCAAACTTGACTCAAGACAGCGTCGCTGAACACATTTCCAAACACCTCGAAGTTCGTCAAAAATACTCCGCTGCGCGTCGTATTTTCAACTCTCTTCACCGCGTTTGTGGTCAGACATAGTCTTTCGTGTTTGTTGTATTACATCGGTTTGATTTGAAAAAAGAATATTGTGTTAATCAAAGCAAGATGGAAAGAATTTTGCTTATTGAGTTGTATTAACATGATAATTTGTGGAACTGGGTTAAAGTCTCGCTGATAACTTGTAAGTCGGAACTTACCGATTTTTTTAGAACATTTATCTCTTAGAATGCAAATGCCATACGTAGGATATTCAGATTCATCTTCAATTTGATTAGATTCAGAAATATGGCAGAGTTTGTCAACCCTTGGAATTTAATCATATCTACCAGTTTCAATCCTTAGTTTGTGATTGCCTACCCTAAATTTAACTGGTTCTTTTCCTTCTCTCAGCATGCTTGTTAGGAAAAAAAGAGGGAGGTGAACAATCGTTCTTAAAAGTTTTGGAAAATGTTAGTTTATCTCGTTAGTCCCAATTTCGACACTGTCTTCGACCACGTTGTGTAAAAAGCCAGCTGGTTATTCTCCCACTAGTGCTAAATACATCTGACACTTCAAGTAGCTCGAAGAAAAGCAATCCTGATTTGCCAGGGCGATTACTTTGGTTTTGCTCATTGTGTTTTTGTATTTGTCAGGAAGGTGCTCTGTTGCTGCTGAGAAGCGTAAAAAATGTGGCTCTGATTGGATCAATAAAAAACGATGTGAAAACAGGGGATGTTGTTACGACGACAGCATTTTTGAAGCAGATTATTGCTTTCAACCGCCAGGTTTGTCTCCCATTGTCAAATTAAATGGCATGCAAAAGGGTAAGGTGTTGGATGTGGGGGCTGAGCCTCCCTGTAATACTTTGTAGAGAAGAAGCTTCACCCCCTCCCCCCTCCAGGATTGGGGTATTCGGTGAGCTTCTTGAAACCCTTATCCTTTATAGGCCCACCCAAAACGTGGGCTGTTTATCCATTGATTAACCCATAAAATCCAGTTCGTCCATAAATTATTAACAAAAGTCTCTGATAGTAAGTCCCGTTCGGACTGGTTATATCATTTATTCAAAAACCCCAATTTGTCGAGAGAGCCTAAGACGAATGCAAGGTGGCGTCATAATTCCAAGATGGCGGTGAAAAGTTCTAAATAGTCAACAGTAACTACTGATTGACGCTATTACGTCGCCCTACATACCTAATGAGCATGTGATATTTTGTTTCTTTAGGCTAGCGTCGATGAAAACCGATAATCGATAACAATCGATGGCAATGGAAAAAAAGAATCGATTGATATTGGAAATTGATAATAATGATGATTTTTATCTGATATAAATAGATAGCAGTTAACTAATTGTCATCGATTGTTATCGATTGATCGATTGAATGCCGTCTGATGGATTGCCGCTCTTGCCAGGCTTTAGTTATCGCACCAATTTAGGAATGCATTGTTCCACCTGCTGCCAGCAAGCAATGCGTCTAATGGTCATATCATTCACCATCCTGTGATCATGATTGCACGAGTGGCAACTTTGCAACAACTAGAGAGACGTCTACGATGAAAATCTGAAGACTTTCATTTTGGAACGTAGTTGACAAGAAATTAAGAATGTCGATCGTTAATAATTCAAAGCGACTGATATTTGTTTCAGTAATAAAATAACAAAATTGCTATCAATCTATCGATGCTATAATAATTTTCAGTAGAATTTTGAATTCCAACGATAACGTAACTTGGTTTTCCATACCTGCTTTATTTGGTTACTATATTGCCTGAAACATTGTCATAAATGCCAGGTTCCATATCATCCTGAAACCAGGTTGGTTGTTGTATGTGTTAGGGTGTAAATTTGCCTGTGAAATTTGCAATTAGTTAAATGTATATTGTTCCAGCCTTACCTCGCAGACCGGTTTTAACTTGTGTGTCGAAAGTACATTTCTACGCTGAGCGATTGGTTTAAAATTCATCCAGTCAAAAGCAAAATCCAAACCATATTCCACGTCAGCACATTGCAGCTGTTTTGAGTTTTGATTGGCTCCCTGGATTTCCCGGGGACTTTGTGATTGGCCAGGTAGGGAGATCACTTGAGTTTCCCTCTAGTACAACACTCAACTGAAAGCCGCTTTATTTCATTATGGTTTTGTCGACAGGAAGATGCTCTGTTGCGCCTCGGGATCGTAGAGATTGTGGATTTACAGGGATCTCAAGAGAACAATGTGAAGACGAAGGATGTTGCTTTGACGACACCATACCTGGCGCTAAATGGTGCTTTACCACACAAGGTTTGTCTCTCTCTATCATCACTCATTCAACGCATGCATATGGTTACAACAGTCGATCGTAGAACAGTTATTAAAGACCTTAAGCAATGGCGACCACCCTGAGGACAACGCTTTGTAAAAAGTGAGGCTATATTCTACCTCGAATTTTGCAGTTGTCTAGGTCAATCTTTTCAGTGCGCCTTTCTCAGAACTTGCTCAAACTAAATATGAAATGCTAGAGTTCAATTCTATTAAAAACGCTAAAAACGTTCTCCAAAATACGTAGAGCTCTTGATTATTTCGCGTTGTTGCTTTCCAGTGGACTGCTAAGAAACGAACAAAGAACCCTAATGCACGTGCACAGTCATTGTTCTGCTCATGTAGTCTTTAGTCTGGTTGCGTTCTCGTTCTCGATCGTTGCTTTCGTAGTTTGCTTATGGTCCCTATTAGTTGTCGTGTGGTGATAATATGTGACCCTACACACCTTAACTAGAGTGAACAGGCACAATAAAATTTCTTTAAATGTCGTCGCACCGAGTTTGGAAAGACGTGGATTCCGGGCCTGCTTCACAGGTGATTGATGATGATTTTGATGATGGTGTTGGTTGCCGTGGTAGTGGTAGTGGTGGTGGTGGGGGTGGGGGTGGGGGTAGTGACGGTGAGGGTGGTGACAGTGATGATGTTGATGATAATGATGATGATGATAATGATGATGATAGTGTGGTAGTCAACCTTTGACCTTAAGAAAACTAATTTTTCTCTCTAATATCTTGATGCCAAATGTTACATTTTAACGTTACCAATGTCCTTCACAGGTGCGTGCTCTGTGAGTCCTGAAGATCGTCAAAAGTGTGAAGGCTCGTACCCTGGAATCTCCAAAACTGATTGTGAAAACAAAGGCTGTTGCTTTGACAATAGCGTTCCAAATACCTTTTGGTGCTTTCCTGCTTACCAATATTCGAAGTGAAGCAGTAATCTTGTTAAACGCATTCACAAAGTGATGTAATAGCTCATTTTCAAATTGCCATGAACGAAATCAGTCACATTATTTTGAATTACTTCGGACACGTTCAAAATCACCTTTAAATCGAAGGAAACCTGAAACTAAAGGTTTAGTAGAATAGAAAAATACTAAAGAGATGATAAAATATCTTAAAGAAACAAGAATGGTTAAGGATGGAGAAGATTGACACGTATTGCAAACTTGAAAAATTGGGCTAAACGTTTCAAGATGAGGAAGATGAGCGTGACGTAGCTCCTTAAGCCTCTCTATCAAAGCGAGGCCTGATATGAAAATGAGTTTAATCAAGAGAAAATGAGGTGAGAGAACACATCCCCGTGCCCTATGATAATCTTTTTCAATCTATTTTTGTCTTCGCGCCACGCTGTGAAAAATATATTTAGTTTTAGCGGTTCGTCCCCATGCTCACGCGGCCTATGGTCACAGGATCAGCGGAAAGCGAAGAAACTGTGAAGATTTTTCTCGCCGTCGCATAATCGAGTTAAATCGTAGATCGAAATTTAAAGTTTTGATCGAGTTTAATTTCTCAGTGAGTTTTGTCATCCAGAGCACAATGAGCGCTCGGGAAAAGTTATTTCATTTTCTGAAAAGGAAAGGAACTGAAAGCAGCATGGACCATTTTTCTCTACGTGAACGAGAACGTTTCCCACTCTTTTCAAAATCAAAGTTTTGCGATTCATCGACAAACGTGATTCCCACTACCGACGCCATTTTCTCATAGCAGAACGGAACAGCAATCGGTCATTACGTCATTACATCATTAGGTCATTACAACTGACCAATCAGGTGCCTTTCCTAAAATTGCCTCACAGTTTGACTACGTGCTAAAATTAGATTGAAAAAGATTATCATTGGAAGAGGCCCATGTACGGGGGATGTGTTCACTTACCTCATGGTCTCTTGGTTTAATTTGCATGTGATTGAAATATTATTTTCACATGAAAAGAGGATTACCAAGACTCGCTTTGAGAAAGAGGCTACAGGTAATTGGAAAATGACCTATTCACTACTGATCAAGGCGTTCTGTTCACAACACTTGTAATCGTTGTGTTCAAAAGGTAAATTAAAGCTGTATAAATTACAGCCTGTTATACGTAAACGCTTCTCACTCCGTCTTTTGGCCGTTATTATAATTCCCAAAATGCCTCTTATCTCACCTTGTCTCCATATCAACGTAATTTCAGTGGTCAACCGTTCTGGTACACGCATTGGAATGGAATGTCTAATGAGATGGAATGTGCAAGGTCGTTTACCTTTAAAGGTACTGGCTATTCTCATCCTAAAAAAATTGACAAAATTGTCATACAAAAAAAATACACACGGCAGAAGAATTTTAACTTTTTTTCCATTTCGAACGCTCTTCTTCCTCTCTCCCCACTTTGGATACCTACAAAAGGGCAACACCGTTGGGCTTTTTTACGTAAATAACAACAAAAGTAATGTTCCCATCTCGGCACTAAAGAGAAAAGTACCACTCCAACACAACGACGAACTACCCGGGCGTGGTAAAGGTAAAGTCTGCATACGAGCCAAGTGGCCCATCAGGCCGGCGCTTATCCCGGTTTCTGTAGCATGAAGCGACTAGGGGTATTTCTACTCCTCCCTGGATGGGATGCTAATTCATCGCAGCGCCCCCAACATTAATTCACCAGTACCCATTTCTACACCTGGGTGGAGATAGGCACTAAGAGAATTAAGTGTCCAAGTCTTGCCCAAGAGCACAACACAATGTCCTCCGTCAGGTCTCGAACCCAGACCGTTCGATCCGGAGTCGAGCGCACTAACCCTGAGGACACCGCGCCTCCCTCAACCTGACCCCAGGGAGATTCTGGTCGCATGTGGGTATAACTCTCGTGACTTAATTTTTAAGTTGTTTTAAAGAAGTATCGATACTTCTTTGGGAGGTAAAATGTGTTCTTAACAACTGTTTTATTAAATTTTTGAAAACGTTGTCTGGCTAAAAAAATATTTGACCCACTGACTGATCTTGATATTCTTGACCACAGCGCATTATCTGTTGGATATTTTTGAGGGTTTTAGCATAGATTTGATCTAAATTAGCTCCAAACGTCTCAAAAAGGCACTTGCAATATAGAAACACGCCTTTCTTTCCACTAGCATCGTGTTTTACGAGATATTTTTCCTCGGGCATGCGCGCCAATCAAAACTTTGAGGCTTTCGATTTTCTTCTTCTTTTTTTTTTTTACGGCTTTTCCTTTTACTCAGGATTGCTTCTTTTACTAGGATTGCTTCTAGTCAGAGAATTCACGATAAAGCAACTTCGAGACGGGAAATTGTAGAGTGCAGTGAAGGGAAATTTTGCTCTAAGTTTGTATCTCAAATTTTTAAGCATCTTCGTGCATATTTCGCGCTTAATTGACCCAGTCACTCTGATCTGGGTATCACTGGAAAGGTCTTTTCCTCTGGCAGAACTTGAGTATAAGTGATATCAATTTTTGGTCAAAAGTAATGACGACAGAAGTGGACTAAAGGCCAAGGTATCAGTGGTAAATAACGCTGGCCGCCTGTAAATTGGTGTGAGAGTAAAAAATTCTCCCCACCACTCCCTTTTCTTGTGGATTTTTCTTTTACTCTCGCTCCAATTTGCGCCCAGCCAGAATACGGATAATACTTATCGTATTTCAGACCAAATCCTCAAAGCCCAAAGGACTCAACAACCGCACTTTCCCCCGCCCCACCCACCGTGTGAATGTTTAATTCGTCCCAGGCTTTCCGCGCTTAAAGTGAAAGTGCCCGGAATCATCAGCGGTTTGATCTTGAACGCAGGCGTACTGAGTATCTCGAGGAAGGGACAGAAATTCCTCCTAAAATCACAACTTCGGAGCGGCACGGAACTGTCATTTGTGGACAAAGTCGTAGATTTCATTATGTCGACCTCGCCGTACCACATAGCTTCTCTTCTGGATAAGGTAAGACGCACTGAAGTTTGGTTTTTATTGCCAATGTAGCTTGTGCTTGCGGACGTGTACGAGCAGGTATAAAATTTTTGATCCGTCAATATGCTTTTCATGTGGTCTTACATGCACCTCGTTATACCTCAATGTTAGCTTTCAGTTTTTCTTAAGCCGAGATCTTTCT
>OMLO01003070.1_pt1 | contig 13741 bp, 5 predicted proteins | sample 1674811 | NCBI WGS metagenome assembly OMLO01 (sample SAMN06265003, study PRJEB25207) | coral metagenome | isolation source: Coral host | place: Mexico:La Bocana,Puerto Morelos, Mexico | collected 2008-11-13
TTTGGTCTGAAATTGGGTCTGGATTTGGAGATGCGGGCGGCACACCCCCACCAAAAATTCCAAGGAGTACCCCCCCCGGGTTACGAGCTTAGCCTAGCAATTAATGAAATGTTGTCCTCAGTAAGTAATTAAATTCAAATTCTAAAAAAAAATTTTTTTTTTAAGTTTTGTTACAGGTATGTATAAAATTGTAACTGTTACACATTCAAATGTTTTTAATATTTGCTTATCTCTGAAATGCACTCATACAGGGATGTAAAATTAAACAAACAGATTCCTGAGATTTCTATTGCTCCAACTTCCAAGGGGAACAAGGTTGTACATGTACAGATTATACCAACAACTCCACAAAATTATATAATTTTGTTTACTAATTAAATTTATAAAACATTGTTGAAAGTTTCTATTTGTGGCAACTTTTCTGACCAATGTATTGTCTATGACTAGTCCTGATCCTTGTATTGTGCCAAGGAGTTTTTTTGTTTTTTGAGACTGTTGCCATGCCAGTTTTTATTCCTGGGTGGAAAAACTTAACTGCAAAAGCAAAATGTCCTGCCCAAGAATACAAACAGTGACTTCGGCCAGTTTGTCAATTCTGACTGCCCAATCAGGATCCCAGTAGGCTGGCTGAGCTTTCCTATTTATTTATTTTTATTATATTTTGCTTATTTAATCTTGCACTCATATCACTGAGTGATTTGGCAAGAACCCTTAATATGTAAATGCTGATATGTTAGGTTACCAAGTCTCCCACTGCTTAGTGGGTATTGAAGCATAAAAATGACAGTAGAGACGGTGTGGAGACTAGGATTTATTGTTGTGAGAAGTAATGCATATATATTTAGATCGATGAACATCAACATAATTTGTTCATGCTTTCCTCTTCCGGAAGAGGCAGCTGTGACAGGCTATAATATCTTTAGATGTTTGAGATATTTTTGGCAAGATCATTGTGGGTTCTTTACACCTCCCTTTCTTTTTCTTCTCTTTTTTGTTATGAAGAACTCCCCCCTTTTCACTCTGGGGGAGGAAGCAGAGTCCAATTACTTGACAACATGAGCTGGTTGCATGGCGGGTGGGTCAACATCACTTCCATAGTCAAAATAGTTCTCTCTCACAGTTGATTTTTTGTCATGTTTAAAATCCACACCAGCCTCCGTGTTGATTTTGTCTTCCGGTTCCGGGTCACTGTCACACAAACCAAGTACATCAAGGTCTGATGCAATTTTTTTAGCTTGATCTTTTGTCAAATATGCACTGCCTGGTCTTACAGTAGAAGGCTGGGCAGTTGTTGGCCTTGCAGAGGGTGGTCTTGCAGACATGGGCCTTGCTGATGTAGGCCTTGACAATTTGGGTTCCTTGAAAGAAGAATCACCCCCTGCTGATAATAACTGAGTAGATGAATCTACAGATTGTTGGCTGGGTTTATCAACATTTGTTTTCAAACCTTTCCCTGATTCTTTAAGTTTCTTTATCTCTGAATCAAGAATATCTTTAACCTTTTCAATTGATGGCTTTAGTTCATTATATTTTTCATCAACTTCTTCACATACGTGAATTTTCGGCTTTTCTGAAGTGTGAACCACGGCATTTGCATCCTTAGGTTCACCATTGTTTTTTGCATGTTGGTGACAGGAGACACTGGTGGCTCCATCAGTACCATGACTTTCTGGGCAATCACAGCCTTGTGGTTCAGGTCTGGGTTTTTCTCTTAATACCCAACGGTATGGATTGTTTCTCTTTGCTTTAGAAGTATCTGACTGGGCAGCGAGTGGTGAACGTGAGACATTCTTCAGACCTGTATCAACACATTTTCTTGGTGACATGATCTTTTCCACTCTTTTCTTCCCAAGCTCTTTAATAACAGCTTGTAGATGTGAATCTATCAAGTCTCGTCTCTTCTGTATCATTCTGTCTTTGTCTGCATCACGTTTAACTCTCAGCCATTGATCGTAACTCAGTGATTGCATCTTTTTGGTCGAGTCCTTGTCAGGTGCACCAGTTTGTGCAGAGAGATTCTTAAGGGATATGTCTCTTGATGTCTTTGGTCTCTTTGTGGTTGTTGTCGGGTTAGAGGGTGATGCAGTTGCCATATGATCAACAGCAGTCTTTGGTCGACGTTTGACACGATTTACTGTGTTTTCTGAGGTTTTTGAATCAACTTTGGTATTAGCTGAGGACATAGGTGGGTTAGCCACTGGGATTGCACCATTCAAAGAATTGCTTCCATCCTTAGTATGATCCTTATCTCCTTGGTGTCCAGAGGACGGCTTCCTATACTTAAAACTCCTCACAACCCTATACCCAGGGGGTGGTGGTGTGGATAGGCCATCCCTCTGCGAGATGGAATGTTCAGGCATAACACTAGTGCGACTCTTTTTCCAGGCAATTCTTGCCTCCTTATGTTTTCTTTTTAACCAATCCCCAACCTTCTCATTAGATTCTATGGCTCTTTCTGCTTGTAATCTAGCTTCTTCCTGGAGGGCAGCCCTCTTAGCTCGCTTCTCCTTTCGTTCTAGCTTTTTTTGCTTGCGGGACACAATGGCCTTTTTATGAAGCCAAGCTTGTAAGATTGGGTTATCAGTTTCTTTCAGCTGGTGCTCTGATCTGAAATTTTTCCTTGTACCATCAGAATTTTTTACTTTGCCAAGTATGTGATCATTTTCAGTATCATGGTGTGCAACGTGGTCTTTGCTTACTTCTCTAGAAACCGATTTGTTTTGTTTCCTTTTCTTCCTTAACGTTGTGGATTTCTTCTTTTTCTCTCCTTCTTCATCACTTATCCATTCTGTTTCCTCGGGAAGTGGAAACAGAGGAAACGATGACAGCCTTGTTTGACAACTTTTATTTCTGCACCTTTTCTTAAACAACACCGGGTATTTGCCAACAGGGCCAGCGCTGTCTTTTTCTTTTTTCTCGGATTCTGCCTGAGCACTACCGTCACTCTGTGTAGACGCTTCAGTTGTGAAGTTCTTTTCATCGTTCTCTTTGTCGCTGCATGAAGAGTCGTCAAGAATTTGCTTCAAGAATTCAAATTTCTTCTTTTTCGTTGATTTCGGCATCATGGCAAATCCTGGTTGCGTGAGTTTTAAAAATTTGTAGTATGTAGCTGAGTAGCAGCTAGTTCCAAATCGTTCTACTCACCACTAATTTGTGTATCTTCGCGTGTTGTTGTAATCGAATGCAAATACCACTGAAAACATGGCGACCGACGGCGATCACTGTTGCACTGTCGTTATGGAAACGAACTGAGAGAGACCTGGAAACAAATTTGTTTTGGTTCAAGATGGCGGGAAAGTAAGAAAGTGAAGGAGATGTCTTCCTTTTCGCGATTTTCGCTGAATGGAAGACTCTGCGGGTAAATCAGATGACTTTCTTTACTTAATCGTCGAAGGTGTCCGATACGAAGGTTTGTGTACTGTAATTTTTTTGACATGTGGCTAGAATCGTCCTTCTTGCTGTCGATGTTGTTGATAAGATCTTCGAAGTCCAATATAACGCAACACATGTTTTTGAATAATTCAAGACTTGCGGTTGAAAGTGTGGTAACAAGACAGGTTTATGTAGTATAGTTCTATATAGGGATTTACATCTTGACCGGGAGGGTTACTTTAAGAGATTGTTGTAAAAAAAAAGAAATATCTTCCTTTCAATCTATGTTTTGTTGGGATTCGAATCAAATTCGAAAGTCGGACAGATCAGGTTCCCACCTATTACATATAAAAATAATAATAATAACCTTTATATGAGAATCAAATGTATCTAGCGCTTTCGCGCTAATTGGGGACACTTTCCGAGCTAGAATTGGAATTTGGAAGTGGGGAGAAAAGAGGGGAAAACCTGAGAACCCGGAAGAAAACCTCTCGGAGCAGAGAAGAGAACCAACAACAAACTCAACCCACATATGACGCCAGGTCCGGGAATCGAACCCGGGACACATTGGTGGGAGGTGAGCGCTCTCACCACTGCGCCATCCCTGCTCCCTCAATATCATGGTCGACGTATTTGAAGCTTAATTATAATATTTTATAGGGTTTCCACTTGTCGGTTCATAATTCAGGTTGCTAAGAGTTATCTGCATGATGTACTGGCAGTACATGTATGCAAGTGTCTACCTTTCCACATCCGTGGAATCCGATCGCATCCGATCCGTGGAGATCATCAGAGGAGCCTCTCAATGGGAGGGAATTAAGGCGGGGATTTGTTTTAGTGTCCATTGTTTGTTTGTTTTGACTGAAACAGATATCACATTGCAAGTCTTTTTTCTTGAATTTATTTTGTTTTTTTTTTTTTTTCATTTCATAGTTGTTTGCCCATTTCCTGAAAGTCAAAAAGTGCTTTGTTCTCCATCTTCTCCCATGGCAGGTCATATGTCAGCTTGTTACTGATTCTGGGTTATCTTGTTGTACACACCACATGAACAATGTTGCCGATAAGATAAAAGAAAGCTTTGTTTGCCGGTTATGTTATGATTACATTTCATTCATGAAGCACGAGTATTTTTTTAAAAAAACACTAATTGTGATTGGCAGTGAAGATAATAGTGCAGCACCTGTCACCTATGTTTCCTGTATAGAATAACAGGTACCTGCCAAAAACAATCTTAAATCACCATGGTTGAAAATAAGAAAAGTTTTAAGGGTTTTAAAAGTATTTTTTCATTCCTTCCATTTGACTTCCAAGTCTGAACTACTTGTATCAACATGAAAGTGTCAGACAGATGTGTTTGACTGTGTGGATCTGGTTTCAGTTAATCCAAAGAGTGCATGAAACAGTCAAGGGGTGCTTGTTTGTTATCCTTTGATGCCTGTCATGTTCGTCACTGCAAGAAATGCATTTCCATTCAGCACAGCTCTGTGGGGATCATTGATTGCAATAACAATGGCTTGTAAAAAAGTATTGATTGAATTTTATTGAAGTTGCTGAAGAAATCTCAACTCCAGAACTTTATTTTAAAATCTTGACATTTGAACAGATGTTCTGAATATATACTAAATATATTTAGTACCAATGTTTCATGCGTGGAATTGTCAATCATTGCACACAGTATGACATCTTTTATGGAGAGTTAATGGTTAGTATGGCTCTTTGTGATGTTCAAACTGTGAAACCAAAACATGGAAGACTTATTTACATTGGATTTATTTTGTTTGGCGTCTTAATATCAATGTTGACGTTTTTACCAGCCTTTCGAGGGTTCTTTGTGGTGCATTCCCACTACTGTAACAGAAATACAAGCCAAGGAAAATGCGACATTCTGGTTGGACACATTCTACTTTACAGAATTTTTATTGGAATGATGTTGTTCTTTTTAATTCTGGCCATGATCGACTGCCAGCTCACAGTGTTTACAACTTTCAGCGTCTGGCTTGAGAATGGTTTCTGGTTTATCAAGTTCCACCTGTTTTGTTTGAGCATCCTGTTGTCATTGCTCATTCCTGAGGGACATCTAAGCAATGCCATAATGCATCTGGGTTGGATCGCAAGTTTTATTGTCATGGTCATTCAGCTTGTTTTAATCATCGATCTGGCTAAAACTTTAAACACTTATTGGGTGGAAAGAATGGAACTGTCATCAAGGCCAAATGCATGGTATTTCTCCATGCTATTTGTAACATCTCTTCTTTACACATTGTCAGTGGCACTTATTGTTTACTTTTACGCTATGTATGCTATTTCAAAAGATTGCCGGACAAACTTGATTTTTATCACGACAGTTGTTCTGTTGTGTGTTGTAGCCTCACTCCTGTCCATTCATCCCAAAGTCAGAGAAACTGGACTACTGCAGGCGGGCATTGTCACTTCATATTCCATTTATTTTGCATGGACCTGCATGGCACATTATCCAAATTCTGCCTGCAACCCAACATGGAACTTATTAGTAGTGACAGAATTTAATTTTCACTTGCAATTTAACATGATCTTTGATCTCTTAGTTACATTTGCATTACTGGTGTATGGTGTTGTTCGAGTGCCATCTGTACAGTATCTCTTAGCCAGTATAAGTCTTATGGACTGTTGCATTTTTCAGTCAAAAGATGAGAACAACCTTGAAAGTCCTGCCAAGGATAATGAAAGGCCACTGGTGGTCTCAAATTTTTTGATTTTTTATCTCTTTCTTATTCTGATATGTCTTCATCTTTTAATGACAATAAGCAACTTTTATACTCCTGAGGGCATTGTGGGCACTGAAGATGAAGTAGTGGAATCTGAATATAAACTCATAGACATGGATGATTACGTTAAGTCATTAAGTCAGTGGGTCGCATCCTGCCTTAAGATGATTGTTTGTGTTCTGTTTCTTCTCATGTACATGTGGACAATTCTAGCTCCTGTTATTTTACCTCATTAACAATGATCATTCAGACATAATGAGAATATTTCTTCCTAGGTTGTTATTAAATACTTGGTATTGTAACGCATATCTTGTTAGAGAGGAAGTAAGGTGAAGCTGGTCAGCATGCTAAACTAGAAATTTGGAGGCCACAAGTTCAAGTCCTTTTATGACCACTAGCTGGTGCAGTTTTTTTCTAATACACCAAGTTCAACTGTTTCTTCTTAAATACCAATGTTTGCCTCCTGCTAGATGTGATTGTAACCTTAGTTTGATATGTTGAATTTGTATTAGTTGTTTTTAATCTTAAAATGCTTGGCCCCTAATGTTTTCCTTGTGTGATTGTTTTTTACAAGTCAAAACTAACATCCTGGTTACAGTCTTAACAATTTTGTTTTACTTAAGATATTCAAATGTTATATCCTTACTGGTAGGTCTTCCAGAACTTGCTAGTGACGTTACATGTAACAATGCTGAAGAGGTATCACAGTACTCATCAGGGATCCTTGGCAAAAGGAAGCCGCAGCGACGTACAGGGAGACTGGTTACAGTAAATAACCAGAAAATTGCACTATTGAAATACAAAGGAACGGTTTATGCAGTTGATGAAATGTGTCCACATATGGGTGAGTAGTGCTTAGGTTTTCACAGTATTTATCGCATCACTGTACCTTACTAACGTAGTTCTTTTGAAGATACCACTGCAAGTTGACTTGCATGATTGGGCAAGATAGGATCACATGAACCAACTCTGAGCATAGCCCATTGTCACTTCCTCTAGTATATGTGACAGGCCATAGCGTAAAAAGATTTTGGGGGGGGGGGGGGGGAGATGTTGCAACCCTTTAGCTTGACTCTCATTTAGTCTAGGTGTAAATGATTGACTTTTATGACTGCAATTTTATGAACAGTGAATAGCGTTTAATTTTCTGTGCAGGTGGTCCTCTTCATCTTGGTGATATTGAAGAGCTCGGCCAGGCAGCACTGCCATGCATTGTGTGTCCTTGGCACAGCTGGAAGTACTGTTTACAAACTGGACGCCTAAAATCTCCACATAAGAAGGACATAGCAGTCACTACTTATCCAGTACGAGTTAATGCAAAGGGAGAAATATACCTTGGCTTCAAGTCTTTGTCAACAGACTATTTTAATGCTGGAATGGAATTCTGAAAAGTGGAATGACATTAAATGCCTACAGCACAACAAATTAGAACACAAATTTTGTGTTCTAATTTGTTGTGCTGTTGGTAAGCAAAAGTTGGCTATGTACAAAGAGTTCAAAACAGAGGGGAACAGGATGTCCTTACATGTTCAGGTCCAGTGTTAGTTTAAAGTGTTGTTTGAAATGTTCAGGATTGACTGTCTTGTCTTATAGGGTGTACAATAGTCTTATAAGATGACAGTGGTCATGTTTCATTGGATGGACATCAAAGATATCTGACATACATGTAATGTATAGTAATCGATGAAGTGTATATAGAAGGCCTGGGTGTGAACTGAAAACTGAAAACTGAAACTAGGTCAGCATTTCAAAATCATTTCAATTGTTAAATGATTCAACGTTTTATAGGAAAGCCAAGATCTGAGATCTTTAAAATTTACTGATACACCTGTAGAAGACAAATCCCAGAGAGACACCTTTATATGAAAAGGTCTGGGGTGCCCACCATCTTGTTTAGGGGTATAAATCAAGGATTCTGGTCTAACTTAAGGTTTTAAGAAATGCCACTGGTTTTAGTTTTCAAAGTATCTTTTAGCGTACACTCAAAAAACAATATTATATGAGATCCTCTTATTTCTGTTTTTTTTTAAGGCTCACATTTTGCTGGTGTCTCGAGTTCGGTCTACTAGTGCAGCTCCTTCCGGTATCCAGTCATTTCGCCCCATGGTCATTTCGCCCCCAGTCACTTTTCCCCAACCAAAAGTCATTTCGCCCCATAATCGAAGTCACTTCGCCCCATACAGAAGTTACAAAAAAACAAACAGCTCCTTTAGGGGTTTTGAGGTATTACAACGGATAAGAAAGTCGTCGAACGAAGTGATGTTTAGTCTATTTTGAGATATTACAACGGAAAAGAATTTGTGTTGAGGAAAGTCATCAAACGAAATGATATTTAGTGTTGCCAAGCGTATTTAAGCGAACACAACTGGAAGCTGAAGTAGTTAATAATCTGAAATGACAGAAGTGTTAAGTTCAAAATCAGTCCAACTCCAACATCAAAACGAAACGTTCATGGCAAATTTCACTAATTTCTTACATGGAGTAAAGTAACTTCTGTATGGAGCGAAGTGACTTTGATTATGGGGCGAAGTGACTGGGGGTGAAATGACCATGGGGCGAAATGACCGTATTTCCTCCTTCCAAGAACAGTGGCTGGTAATCAAGCCTATTGAACTTTAAGTGGTATCTTTTAGGTTTCAAAGTGGTATCTTTTAGTTTTCAAAGTGGTATCTTTTAGTTTTCAAAGTGGTATCTTTTAGGGTTCAAATAAAGCTGTAACCACGCCCAGATAGTTCTCTTTTTGCACAAGGATCCACAACATTTCAAGTCGCCCCTCCCTCCTCTTCAGGTGAGAAATGGGCTGAAAATTCAATGGAGGGCTGGAAATCACCCAAAGTGTAACTCAAAACAGCACCTCATCAAGACACTCTAGTTAACGCACATTGAAATCATGTCTACATCTCTCAACCATTCCACAGATGTTTTTTTTTTTTTATCTTTCCTAGAAAAGTCAGGAGGGTAATGTAAGACTGACAAATTGGGCAAGGTTATTAGGCAGTCAGAGGAACTTCTTTGAATTAAATTATTATAAACAACTTGGACTAGAATGTAGTCTTTAACCTGTTAATGAAGCTTATATTGTGCACAGAACTTTCTAAACACTATGTAAAGCCCCTCCCTTCTGGAGAAATTTGAAAACATAACAATCACCCATGTCATTTTGGATTTGTGACCATTTGTGTTTGAGGAAAACTTGGGAAGGAAAATCACATGATTATTGTGATGTCATAAAATGTTCGTAAAGCTCTGTTGTCAAATTGTTTTCTGCCCACACTAAAACACAAAGCTGCATTTTTAAATTTCTCCTATTCAAAGAGCGCTTTTAAAAAAGCTCCATTTTCCCAACAAATTATAAGGCTCTGCAGTAAAATTGACTGGGCCAATTTGTTTGCACAATTTGTTAACTTGACAAATAATCATACACACATATGTACGGGATTTTGGGTTGACAACAAAAATATTGTGGAAAGATGTTGATATGACAACATTAGAACTCTTGAGCTAATCAGACTTTTGCCCTTCAAGGTAAATATTTGAAAAGTCTTTTCACAAAATAGATCAATTAAAAAAGGTGCTTTGTAACTCATATTTATTATGAACCTTAGTTAGAAATCTATAAGTTTTCTAGATCTACAACTTTCATAACTTATCTTATCTCCAGACCATATATGAGCGAAAACATAAATGATATACAAACTGTAAATAAATAACGTCCGCAAAAAATATATTAAACTAAAAATGTTCAAGTCCTTTTGTTATGGAATTTTAAGTGTCAGCTACACTAGGGATTCGCCATGAAAACTCCATTACTCCATTTTTTTGTACCAACTAACCAGACTCTATCCAGTTTCTATTTACGTGTTTTGGGGAGAGAAGATGGGATACAAGGGTGGTTGAGACGCACAAGGTGTCGTGGGAGAGGTGAAAGGAAATTTTTTATCCCGCATCTTCTTCACTCCATGATCATACAGACCGCTTTTTTACTGCGAACTGACATATTTGGTTTTAACTATCATCTTACACTGAGAGAAAGTTATTTTCTCACGCGAGATATATTCGCCCAAAATTCTAGTTAAATACGCTCCATTGTGCTTTTACAATAGAAGTGAAGAACGCCTGTAGAAGATAACCAATGCAGATTAACTGTATCTGATACCAGTAGTTCTTGATCTCTTGTGGGGTTTTAGGAACTCTTACATTCATCCCAATCGTTGTTTCACACAAAGTTTCGTTGATCTTAATGTAAAAGCTATTAGAGCTCGACGAAGACTAAAGCAATTTTGAAAACAGATAGCTACAGATACTGGAAAGCTGCAACTTTAAAAGTGATCCTTGTGGCTTTGGCCGGGAATTCCACTCGATAACTGGCGTGGTGACTTTTTTGTATCGACTTAACCTTTGCCTTTGCTGGCCTGGTAATCTTTAACATCTTTTTTGTTCTTTGTGCTTTTTCAAGCGTAACTTGTTCGCCAGGAGTCACTTGTCCCTGTTCTTGGTAACTGTAAATGAAAAATTTGATGAAGACACTATCAAATATCCCAACTGACCAATCACAACAGACGAAAATAACGCAATAAGCCAATCAGAATTGGAAGTAGCCGAACGTGTAACCCCTCCCAAGCGCACGAAAACGTAACTGGTGAATTGTGCGGGAAACACGACTCCGATGCCAAGCGCAGGAAAATGTAACTGGTGCACGGCAAGGGAAATCACGAGACCAATGCCAAGCAATGAAAAAGACGCTTACGTCAAGCCATTATTTGTTTGTGTTTTACCACTAAATGGTTGACACATATTTCCTTGTTTTGATTGATTAAAACCGATAATAAATAAGGGAGCTCAGAAGAGAGTTCAACGCTTTGATTTTTCTTATTTAATGATGAAGATTCTAACAAGCCTCTTGTAATGCCTGCATACCTGATCTGCAGACCCCGTTTGCTTTCTCTCTCCCAGCTGTACCCAATCCTCTTTGTCGTCTGACTGAGGAAGACCCGTACTCGAATCCCATCTTTTGCGTTGGCTTGGTAACCAGCTTAAGAGCCATAACTTGAGGGGAAATACGAGCTTCGGATCCACGCCTGCTTTCTTTTCCTCTTCGGTTTCTGTTCATAGAAAATTAAAACTCAAGGTGCCATTGATCCACAGAATTACATTTTCAAAACATTTGCTCATATTTCTGTTATCATAAGGTCGAGTTTTACTCCTTTTTTGATATCAGTTTGCCGTGCACATTATATAGCACCACTTACCTAGCAACAGACTTGTCAATGAGCCTATCACCATGGTGACCGCCCAGCCGATAGCGCAATACCACAAATAGGACGTACTGTAGAATGTGGCCAGTAGGTTACTGTAAGAAACGTGGTCAAATATCGAGTTAAAAGCGTACTTTATTTCGCCAAAGTAAGTCAATAACTGAATTATTCACCTCAGATTAATCTCAGATAACTGATTAGCTTACACGTGATGATGTGTGATCGGATAATGTAATCCAGTGTCATTGTTCATAGCTGCCTGAGTCTTGTTGAATACGTCAGAGGAGCACTCTGAAATGGACACAGGGCCCCGGTAATCGTTTGGCGGGTAGAGCTGGGCTCCAGTGAAAAGCCAAATTGTTATAGCCAGACCGCTGGCCACTCCAAGGTACGCGCCCTAAGGAGGGATTGAAGATGGTGAATGTTATTTTTTCCCAGCGTTAAAATTATTCGTGGAGTAAGCAAAGATGACCTTTAAGAGTTAAGCATACTAATCACTATTACCAATAGTCGATAAGGGCTTCGCTAGCGATTCCCTACGAGCGAACTAGAGTTTTCGTCAGTCTGGCCACGCGTAAATTAGGAAGTGAACAAATAAATCGAAGGAGGGGGGGCCTGGTCTATTTTTCGCACCTGATTGGCACCGGCAGAGAGTATAGAAAAACGTGACGAACCTGGACAATTAAGATAAAAAAAGCATTTCCAGAAAAATACAATAAATAGATATTCACCTTGCTGTTAGCTCGTGCAATCAGCAGCCCAAGCATGAAAATGCCAAGTAACGGACCGCCCGTGACATACAGCGAACCAGAGAAAACCTAAGAAAAATGAACACAGTTACTACGAAGACAGCCTTTTAAATAAGAAGTACAGCACTTACGTAGGCAAGCATAGACTGAATGACTACAAGGCTGATCTTCGTATCATGAGGCTTTTTCACTTTTGCTCAGCGCTGTAGCGTCTACTAGGACTCTAGTTGACAAGATTGATGTGTGCATGCATGTACTTTACATGGAAGCCCTGAGCTTATTTACTTGAAAAGCAACCTTGTACCAAGTACTCGTTTCCTTTCACTTACGGACAGTTTTCTAGTGTCAGGATTCTTGTCCTTCTAGTTAAACAATACAGCGTGCTTTGCAGGTAGTAGGAAATTCACCGAAACCGAGGCTGAAACCAATGCTGTATTCAAAGCCAGTGTTTGACTTGATTTGCGATCGGGGACTAAGGGCGACATGGAGTCTGGGAACGAGATCGCTTTATAAATCACTGCACGACAGGAGCCCATCACTAGGAGTGTGCAACTCCCATACTAAGCCCATGTCACGGCATTTTTACGTCTACCAGTCTATTTTTAGACTTTTTTCCCTCGAAGGAGGTGAGTTTCGGCCTGCATGAGCGCGAATCGGTGAGGAAAGAATGGCGGTTTTACTTTAAAATCTTCCGGTGAACTGATAAAGTCAGGTAACGATTAGGTCCGTGCATGTGATTGGTCACTGATTTCCTGCGGTGGTCTGAATTCGTGGTAAATTCAAGCTAAAAATACATCGGTCTGTGAAAACACCGTGACAGAAATATGAGGTAGTTGCACGCTCCTTGTGAGGCGCTCCTGCTGCACGTTCAAAAGAAAGAACTTTTTACTCACCTGCAATAACACGTCACCCGCACGATGAAGAATAAACGAGCCTCCAGTCACTACACAGCCTATCAACACAGCTAAAAAAATGCATTTACAAAAGTTCACAGATTAACATCAGAACTTCTTTCAAGCTAAAAGCACGGCTTTAATTGAAGCAAAAACGAAACAACAACTAACTTAAAAGTTTGCAGATTTTCGCAGAATCGAAGTCATCCATCTTTCGTGACATCTTCTTGAGAAAATCTTCTAAAATGACCAGGCAGAGAGAATTCAGTCCAGAAGAAATAAAGCTGCGAAACAAAGTTCTTGATTAGCTAGAAGCCAAAACTATGCTCGGAACAGGTAATAGCGACGGATAAATATCCCGGCACATTTTTGCGCCAATTGGAGATAATTTTTATTTTTAAAAACTGGATCATTGGATGACGCAATTCGAGAGTTTTGATTGGCTTAGCCATGATGGGTTATGAGCCACTATACCATGTTCTACGAATATGGTAAGACTGCGTGTGATTTCATTTAGCCGGGGCGTTTTTATTTTAATTTTAGTTTAGTTTTCTACATTTTGGGGGCGTAATTAATTATTCCACTCGCCCTTGCTGGATATGAGATGATTATAGCCAACTCGTATCCAACGCGCGCTCGTAGAATAATTGTTAACTAGGAATAGTTACCACTACAGCTGCCCCCGCTGTTAATCTGTTCTTTTAATCGTATCCGTTACTACAGTCAAT
>OMLO01003071.1_pt1 | contig 13741 bp, 11 predicted proteins | sample 1674811 | NCBI WGS metagenome assembly OMLO01 (sample SAMN06265003, study PRJEB25207) | coral metagenome | isolation source: Coral host | place: Mexico:La Bocana,Puerto Morelos, Mexico | collected 2008-11-13
GTCACACAAGATGTCAGGCTCACCATCTGGAACAAAACTGGCTTGGAATCGTTCACTTGCAGGAGGGAATGTGGAAAGCTTTGCATCAAGTTCACCACTTCCTTCATCCTGAGTCTCAGAGCAGTCTGACTCTGAGCCAGTCCGGGACGACCCGGACTTGAATGGGCCATCCAGCTCATTCGTTATGGCACGCTGGGGGTAAACATCAAGTTGCAGCAATGGGCGGCCCAACTTTGAAGGGATGGCTGTAGCAATGAGGGCAGTCAAAATGCAACCTACCACTGGCACAGTCCAAGCGTCTCCTGTCAAATTGTGAAATAAACGGTATCTTGAAGAGGAGTGTGAGCAGTGGCAAAAGTTCTCAAGCCTGTAATCACCCTTGAACTTGAACTTTGTTGCAACTAAATGCTGCATGACTCAATGTCAAGGACTTGACTAACAAAACAAAACCTTTCAATCCTGTCCTGCCAAAGTGTTGAGTTGCTGATAAGACATGCCTTGCATGTCCAGCACCTGACAATCAAAGCCCTGCAAGCACATCAAGTCCTCACAGGTTTGTGGCTTTTCCCACAAGCACAATAACGCAGTACTTGGTGCAGAGCAAGCATATCAAGTAAAGCTGCATGCTGTGTTGTCGAATTAACAGCAACAAAAACATCAACATCTCAACATCTCCAACAAGCTTTCTTGAGCCCCCCTAACAAGAAAATCTGCTGCCAGTCCTCGCCGGATAGGAAATCCTGCCGAACCCAGTCCCACAGCTTGACACTGGTAGTGATTGCAGAAGTTCGAGACCCGCAGTGATAATGCTGACGCCCCAATGATCCTGAGAGGAAATGCAAATGGTGAAAATGATGGCCTAGTTGGTCATGCCACATGTCATCTCAGACTTTAAGGAGGCCAACAACGGACTATTGATCAAAAACCACCCAACATGTGTAGCTTTGTTTTCAGCCTGGGCGCTTGCAACGTCACTGATGCACCTGCAACCGATAGGGTCTACTCCACGTGCCTCAGAGACAACCGGTTCAAGTTAAAGTAATATGTAATGTAACAATCTGAAAACAAGCGGCGCTATAACTGATACTGACACTGATACTCCATTTACGACTGGCGTGTGCACTTGAATGGGGCCCAAGAACAACACTTCGGATTCCAGGGATCAGTTTAAAGATTCTGTTCCAATTTTATTCAAACAAAATCAAGCAAAACTGAACAAACGTCTCGGCGCATGATGATTGAGGATTCACAAAAAACTTGATGAATCAATCAATAATAATTTGATAGTTTCAGTGTATAAGTACAAAATAGTTGTTATCTTACTTGCTGTCAGAAATCAGAATCGGGAATCAGGGATCCAACGGTTGAAAATGAACATAACATGTCTTCTCAAAAGATCTTCATACATGTGTTGAAAATTGAGAGATCATCAACATGTAACATGCAACATAACATTGACATCAGTCATCACTACAACAAATCATGGAACCAGTTTTTTTCAGATTTCAAGATTCCACACCACATACCATTAACTTAATTAACTTACCATTACAGTATCCACTGCTAAGGTAAGATTAGATAAGTCACCACAATACGATATAGACAATGACTCTGACTCTAAGAAATTTTGAACAGGTCGGCCCTAAAAATCAAGAAGGGTCCACCATGTATAGTCCAAGATAGTCCAAGTTTTGAAACTGTAACATGATGAAATACCAAACCAGTATTGACGATACTTGTATTTCAAAAGAGAAATTGATAACAACATGAAAGTAAAACAAAACATGATAACTTGATAATAGAAACCACAAACATAAAAAGATAAGTCAAACTATGATAAAGTTGTTATGACATTATATCAAATGATTTCATATATTTCAAATTTTTTTATTAAAATTAAAACCAATATAATTTAAAAAACATAATTTATGATATTCAGAAGCGGTTCAGAGCGGTTCCGAACTGTTTATGGGCAGTTGCTCATGGGACAGTTTTACAAATAGCTCAGAACGGTTCTGAACGGCTTCTCCTAGAAACATTCAGAAAAATATTTATAGTTCAGAACGGTTTGGAACGGTTCTGGACTATTTGTACTCAGTGGTTTAGATATAGCCCTGAACGGTTCTGAACGGTTCCGAACTATTCATATCATCCGGCCCCTCTGGAACTATTTGGAACTAATTGGAACTAATTGGAACTAATTGGGGGTTTGGTGGTATATATAGCCCAGAACGGTTTGGATCGGTTCCGGACTATATGTAAGGTTCCCATTAGATATAGTCCAGAACGGTTTCAAACGGTTCTGAACCATTTACACTGGAACTGACAGCATTGGTGACATATATAGTTCTGAACGGTTCCGAACGGTTTCAAAATCACCCCCAGACCATGATGTTTTTCAAGATTTTTTGATTGAAAATAACATATGAATTGAACAATTCTTGAAGGAAAAAAATTCTTATCTAGGCTGGCTAGGCTATATAAGTTCAAACTATAAGAAGAGCCGTTTACAGTTTCCATTTCGATTCAGACTTCATGATTCATGGCTCATTCTTTCTAGTCTGTGTCAGTGTCTGTATCTGTTATTGTATCTGTATCACTCACTCATGGCTGGAACTTCACAAAAAAAAATCCATCTGGATCCCGGATACCGATCGGAACTGAACGGGCCGGGTTGCGTCGAGAAGGCCATAATGAATATCCAAAATGTTCCGCTCCCTCTGGTTCAAAAACTGCCGGCTCTCGATGGGTAGGTGTGAGGTGTAGGTGCGATCCCCCTTCATAATTCCCAAGTCACGAAAGTACTGCTTCACCATGTCTTTCGATTTCTGCGACATGCGCCCGTCCTGGGCAAGGGCCCCCAACCAGCCCAAAAAAACTATAAATACTTCCAAGAATTTTATAAATAGTCCTAAAAGGCAGTGTCCTTTTGGGACTATTTATAAAATCCTCGGAACTATTTATAAAATCCTCGGAACTATTTGTAAAATCCTCGGAATCCTTCAAACTTTTTGCGGGGTAGTTGTGCTCGGGGTGGCATGTCCTCTCCAAACTGCTTTTTTCTGGTTTCTTCCCACCTCTGAAAAAAATCCGATTCCAAGAAATAACTTCAGACAGCAAAATTAGTCGTCAGGGTCATATGTTTTTCTCTGAGAATGGGCGATACTTCCCATCCACATGTGTAAAAAATGGGGCCCCACTAAAAGATGCTCATAGTGGTGCCCTTATGGTTCATATGATTTTCCATGTCAAGATGAGTTTGGCAAACACAGCCCTACAGCACCACATGATTCTACATCTACTATCATCTAGTACGCCTTGAGGAACCAAAAACATAAACAACTGCAACTTGACTAAATCAGGCCATTGGACTTTGGAAGTGGGACAACGCGTCAAATGGCGTTCAGGAATTGTGTAGTTGACATACTCCCGAACCTGGTATATACTGCTACCTTGTGCAATCGCATTTGGCAGCACTTGGTGAACCAAGTGAAGGAACCCATCCAGTTGACCTCCCTCCAACAAATGGTTCTGCACCATAAGCACATAGATTCTGTTTCGAGTCTGCGGGCAGTTGAACTTCGATGACCTGGGATGAGCAACAGAACATTGAGGTAACATATCATACTGGACCATCTTGTACACTGATGTCGAGTCATGTCAGTGAATTATTGTTGCCAAACAACTGCTGGTACAAAAGAATTCAAATGGTGGCAAATTCCATCAAATCAAGTAATGGGAAATCAATCTGCTGATATCATACAAAGACACGTATCTGAACTGTCCCGTTGCACAATGAGAGATGACATGTAATAAAATATCACTATCAATTATCAATATCAATATCAATCATTATTCATTATCAAATTATCATCCTGCATCCTTGAATATTCTGAGAACAACTAGACTGGACTACTAGACTACACAAGATATATGATCAGTGAATCAGTGTTGATATTGAAATGAATGAAATGAAGAAATAATATTGAACACAAAAACGAAAATATGAATATGATCTGCTTCACTTGTGATATCAATATAAATATCTTGTTTTAATGAAAAATTACAATACAAATAATACAAATATAAAATAATGTTGTAACAAGTCAATATTATATTATAAAATGATATGCTATGAACGTATTGCTACTTAGCGTCCGGAACTCAAAAGTAAGGGTTGGAGAACACTTTCAAGGGAATATAGAATGACTGTTTCCTGAAAAAACATCATATTACGTAGACCATCGTATGAAACATGATACAAACTTTTTGTTCAGAAAGAATGACTCCCCAGGCTGAACATTTAAAACGTGGACGCGCACATGTTTCCAATTTTATTGCTAGAATTTCAACTGATCTTGATCTTGACCTTGATCTCATGTTTTCCCATTCCGATCTTTTCTCATAGTAGATCGGAATCAACTGAGAAACAAAGCATGTGACAGCATGTGCATCATTCTGCATTCCAAACAAAACAGGATATGGACATGCACTCTTGCCCAAGTCACTCCATGTCCAAATAATGCACTTTGTAGCCTTCGATGAGTTCCAGTCCAATCTCTTCACCATCGTCCAACTTCCCGTTCATGATGAAGGCAAGTGGAGACTGGCGAGAAACAGAGCGAGCTCGGGTAGGACGACAAGTGGAAGAACAAAAATCACAAACCATATAATATAATATCATGAATAATTTACAATAAATAATGTATCATATCATATCATATAATAATCATATATCATATATCCTCTAATATCATTGGTATCGGCGTCGGTCTTCAGTATCCGGTATAACCTGGTATGTCAGCCTCTATGAATTTCCAAGCGCCCTCACTTCCATTCTGAAAAGCAAACATCGCAAAATGCAAACAATTCAGCGATCCATTTTCAACCCATGTGCTGCAAGAACTTCATCTCTCCCTCTACTTATCTGTCTGTTGGATCCAACAACTGAACAATCTCGGATGCAGCTCGTTGCACTTCCCCTATTTCAGATTGAGAGCCAGAGGCCTGGCTGCTAATCTGACGAAGTTTTGCGATGGCCTGCTCATGAAGATTGGAAGCTTCAACCATCTGGACAACACAACCTTTGTGAAGCCATCCATGTGGCCGAAGGCGATTGTAAAACCAAGCGAATCGAGGAGTACCTTTCGGGATTGCAACCTTGCACTGAAGACAAATACTCCGACCACTCACAGCCATCGCTCCATGGTCCAAACCAAGTTCTTTGCTGAAGAAAGATGTCTGCATGTTCACAGGAGCCTTACCACTGAGGCATTGCTCACGAACTTGTTCCTTGAACCCTCGAGATTCTTCTATTTCTTTTTGGAGCTTCTTGGCTCTTTTCTCTTCCTTGGCCATAGTCGGGGAAATAGGGTCAACTGGCTCATTTTCCCACAGCCCCGATTCAATTGTGTCATCCATGTCGATGTCAATGCTTTCATCCTTTGAAGAAAGAGACGACGAATCCGACCCTGCATCTGAATCTGAATCAATGGTTTCTGGACTTGCATTGCCTTTGCCAATCTGATGTTTGGCTTCTGCAACTTTCTTCTTCTTCCCGGTTGTTTTTTTCACTCGTTGTCTTGGCTTCCCTGACATTTTCATGCCAAATGGAATTTTTGCTGGCGCTCGCTTTGCCACTCTTCTTTTGCCCGTTGAAATTTGCAAAATGTGACGCAAAGAGTTGGCTACAGCAACGAGCCTGTTTCTCCCAAACCAATCCACAGAGTGATTCCAAATCTCAAGTTCAATTTGGATGTCTGAAGCTGTGGGGTCACCTGAACCAGTGGCACTCTGCAAAAAATCCTGTATGTAGACATTGAAAAGTTGCCTCACTGTCAAAATCTTGTGCTTTCCGTCTTCCAAAACAAATTCAACATGATCAGTAGCATTGAAGCACGCACACATTAGTGTTTGAATCTTTGGCCGCTGTAAGGTCACTCCAAGGAAACAAACACTGGATCGATTTGAAAAATCCGATTTGAAACCCAAAAGGGCCCCAGATTTCACCTTGTGCTGGCTCAAGATATCTCCGAAATTCTGAAGAAGTGCATCAAGAGTGCTTGCAAAAGGCAACTGGGAGCAAGATTCCTTCCAACACTGTGCATCAAGCTCAACCCCTAGATCACTTGTACAAGGCGGCTTTTGATGGACCGTGCTTTCCAGAAAACTGTTGATGTCTTCATCTGCCATGGCCAAATCAATCCCTGACTTGCGAATCGCTCCATCACCTCATGAGAATGATGTGGGCAAGGATGCAAGAAGAATGCATGATTCTGTCCATACTCCTGCAGTACAATAAAACCTTAAAAGGGTTTATTTATACAAGCAGAAGACGACATACGAGATGATATGACTCACAATATATGACATATAAATTCATAAAATAACAAATCATATCATATTATTCAAATATCAAATATCAATCATTCATTCATCCATTCATTTCATTGTCAAATTATCCCTTACATCTGGTCGACCTGGTCCACCAATTCTGGATTGGATTAGAAATCAAAACAATAACAAGTTACAAGTTGGTTCAAGGCACTGTCCCCCAATTGTGTTGGGGAATGCCAAACTGGATGCGCTTGTCGCAATTGGTTGTTCACCACCAAGCGACGAGCTGAAAGTTTCTTGCACCCACTCCGACCAACTGTTGTTTCCAATGTTTTGATGTTGGTGATCTGCTCCGAGTCATCAGAACACCGTCCCTTGGGCACCAATGGGGTGAATGCAAGTTGCTCCCGAGCATGTTGCTCATAGGCTGCTTGCAATTTGAATGTCTCCTTATCGTCGTTTGCCATGTTGGCCCATTCGTCACGAGCCTTTCTGATCTCTTGCTTCCAGCGCTCTGGTGAGACTTGTCCCTCAAGGCTGGACATGTGTGTCCGCTGAAAAATATTCCACCCAGACAAGGCCCTCACTCTCCGCGTGGAAGCTTCTTCAACCCGAGCTCTTTTGAGCGCTGGTGTCTCATGGCTGGTCCTTGTCCTCTCCTGAGTTGCGCAACACAATGGCAGGTGGTAGAAGACAAGTCTGGGGAGACAATACTGGCCCATGTCATCATTCTCAACATATGCAACGGATAGACTGAGACTGTCTAGACTGATCAATTTTTATAAGAACTGGACCGTCTCTATATAGCTGTGGTGGAGCTTCAGCATTTTGACACATCAAAACTTGTCACACTATATTATATAATAGAGGGAATGGATGCAAGACCGAAAGCTCAAAAAATCTCAATTACAGTCGAGTTGCCGTTCTGCTGGCAATCTCTGTGTACTGGTTGGTGCTTTTTGTCCCACTCATTTGTAGAATTGATGCTGCACTCTTGTTTGAAGGCATGCTGTCCCCGTGCAACTTGTGTTCCACCCAACTTTGAGTCTGGATCGCAGATTGAAGGAGACTAAGCTCAACAGAAGCACGAGCTGCTAGAACACGCGCTTTGCCCCGACGTGATGTCAGCCACTGAACCTGGCCGTTCTTGATCTCACACATATCTGAGGTCAGTGGACACCAAGTTGCGATATCTAGAAGCAAGGATTGGATCTCTTTTTGCACAAACTCTTGCTGACCAGGCAACTCTCGCAAATCGTGTGGGAAAACTGATAGCAGCGTGGATGTAAAATAATCATCTGCACATTTTGCACACCTCGCATGTGCAGAAACAAGCTCTGACCAGAAAGCAACAAATTCTTCTGTACCCATGCCGACAATGGAGAATAAAGACCAGGGAAGGCCTTCAAATTCAAAAACCAATCGGCGCCATGTATCTGTGCAGCAAACAACAACAAGGTCAAAGGCTTTCTGCAAAAAGGATGAGCTGCCATCCAGCCCGAAATCAATTGCTTCAGCAAGCTTTGAGTTGAGTGTATCAATGTATGTGCAGATCAATTCCCTTCCCAGCTTTCCTGTCACGCATCTTAAAAACTTGGAGCGGCTTTCCTGAAGAAAGGCATCATGTTTTGGATGATTGACTCCCAGAGCACAGAGCTCGTGCAATATTGTTGTTCTACTGAATGCAAAGTTGACCCCGTGCTCAAAGGGCTGGAGCAAGCAGTCAATCAAGATGGCGTGGTTTGCAAAACACGGTTTTTGCATTTCATTCGCAATCAACTTCTTCCGCACTGAATTCTGTTGTGCAAAACCAGCCTGCGAATCCAACACATCTGCCAAAAGGGTGTCAAACTCGTGCTCTCCCATCATTCCTGCTTGGATGCCGTGATCTGATGGCCTACCAGACTCCGTCAGAAGAGCGTCAAGCAAAGCAGACATGGATGGATCCAAATGTTCACTATTGCTACTGCTCTGAAGCCGGTCCAGAGCTCTTGGCAACAAATTGTGGAGTGCGCATCCAACTTTCATGTAGAAGCTTGCAGGTCCAAAGTGTTTGAAGCGGTATAGGAGTGGAACACTGTACCCCTTTGAGAAATAGGGTACCACGCACTTCAACAGTTTGTTGATGGAGTCCGAATCATTCTTGCAACAGCCGGGTGTGCACCAGTGCACAATTTTGTCATCCTGCGTGTTACCATTGCAAAAGGAAAACATATCGGCCAATCCCTGCTCCATGGACTTTGGCATGTGGCCTATAGGCTGGCTTGAAGCAATCCACTCAATGCGCTGGCGCCACGTTGATGAACACTCTTCTGGAAGGGACTGAATCTCAATACCTCAGAGGGACTGGGCATGGCATGGAATATGGGTAAACGACACCTAAGACTTTAGCTATGGAAGGTTTCCTTTACAGTACTTGAAAGAACAGATGAAATAATATAAACATGGGCCACCTCAAAAAGAACGAAAGCAAAACAAAACATGAAACATTGAATATTATATAAATAATATAATTCAATATATCATATAATATTATATAATACTTAATACTTACACTTACAATACTGAAAATTTAAAGCTTCTGGAAACAGTGAGGCACGGTGAAATGACTCTTGCAAGACCTTCAAAACTGAAGCAGCGAGGCTCTTCCTAAATGACGCTTGTTCAAATAAGTGGCCAAGCCTCACAAGGGTGGACCAATAATTCGGCATTGCCAACACGCAAGGCTTTCGAATCAAATTAATTTGGTGCACAATGCACTTCACTCGCAGTGCCAAGATTGGTTTCGATGTAGCATCAATATCGGATTCATCCAATCTGCGTTTCTTCAGCAGTTGCCGTTCCAAACGCCAAGCCGCATCGTTGGCTTTCAGCGCGTCCCCTACCATGATTTCGGTATGCAAGGCAGCTGGGCCCCATGAAGCTGTAGATCGAAAGCCAATGTCACGCATCATCTTCCCGATGCCTTGCCCAGAGATGATAGAGAATGCAGTCATGGCTCCATGGATGTCAGCAGTCTTGGCAGCTGACAGAACAAGCATAGGAGTAGGAATATTCATGGATGCCCAAGCTTCGTCAGATGTCCGGACATGCAAGGATTGCACAACATCACAAATGGTAAAGATTTGGTTTTGCCCAGTTGGCCCTGACATCCGCACATTTGTGTCATCAGCCACAATGCAGTTGATGACGTGATGTGGCTGGTTTGGTTGAAACATGGATTCGATGGCAGTCACCAAGGCCTTCAGAAGGCTGAAAACACACCGCCCACGTTCCTTCTGAATTTTCTTTCTATCAGCAGTGTCTTTCATCATGCCAAGATTGTACACCCTTTTAGTGCAATACATAGTTTGAAGCCACGCGGCCCGGTCATCAACGATTTGGCCGTCAACCCGAGCCTGTAGAGCAGCTTCCTTCCGAGCTGCCCGTGCGTCTGCGAGAGCCCTTCGGGCCTTCTCTGTTCGCTTGAACTTGCGCAGCTTCTCCAGCTCAGCATCACGGTCATTGTCAGAATCTGTATTCAGGACCTCCGGATCCCCCAACTGCTCCAGCATGGCCCAACTGGCAGGCTGATCTCAGAAAGTGAACTGTTCACTTCTGGTTGAGGCATCCACTCTGAATATCAAAGGAGTACCAAAGCGTATTTGTGAGTCAAGTCATGTCATGTCTATGAATCTATACTAAACTATGCTGTGCTTTGACCAAGGAATGCACACTTGAATGGTAATCTAATTGTCTGTCTAGTGTGGTTTTCTTGTCTACGGCAGCACTGCCCCTTTCCAATCAACATCATCTCAGTCTTCTCCACAGAACTTGGAGCCACACGAAGATGAGGATGAAGTGACGATCAAGTATCTATCAACTGGTCCATGATAAAAAACATTTACATGATTCATGAATTATTGAAGAATCAGGCCGTAGTCTATATGGTCTTTTTTAGTCTTTATCATCGTCATGTCACGTCGTCTAATAATTTATCCCTAAACTGTCTAGTCCTTATCAGTGGTCAGTGTTGACACTTCTTGTTCTTGATAATGACCGTATTCTACAGGTACCAGATAAACCAACTTAAATCGAAACCATCCACCAAACAGTTGAAATCTATCGTCAAGGCTGTCGTGATCTTTCGGGGCCGGCCTTCAAGAAAGGATTCTGAAACCAACGTGGACCCACTGGCTACAAACTCAGATAAAACATACCGGTTGGCCAATTTATAGCTTCCCTGCCCCTATTCTATCATTGACCAGTGTGAAGGCTCGTCACGGCTCCGCTTATACCACCCAAGATTAAGTTGGTTTTGACCCTTTTCATGCCATGCGGGACGTCTAACTGAAGGCATCTGAAGGCGCCTCGTATGTTCTGAAGAAATCGTTCTCATCGTCAGGATCACCCTTCGGAAATGGATGCATAATGCCCTTCACCTGCCATGGCTGATGCGATGACTGGTTTTATCAACCCAAAAACGGTTTGACTTCAATTTTCAACTTCCCTGTTGTTTAGCCAAGCACCTCTCTTGCATGTGAAGTTGAAATCTGTGTTTGCGTCTGTATTTGAGAATCAGTGGTCTTGGTAACAGTGTCAATGTCAGTAACAGTATCTGAATCATTCATCATTCTCTACTTTGGAATCATTGAGCAATGGTCGGCCAGTGTTGGGTAAACAATCCCTAGTAAGGAACAGTTTTGTAGGAAGGGAACACCAAAGTAAGATGATGACGGGGTTAGCTGCTGCTTCAAACCATGCCCTGCCTCCTCCATGAGAGAAATCAGCGGTCTTCTGCGTCCTAAGTTTTTTTTCAGTGCCCACAGCAATATGGCAACTACCAATGCCACAACTAAGTGGAAAAGATGATATCAGTTGAATTTCATTAATCATATAATAATCCAAAAAAAACCATTTCAATGTCGGAAGGACAATATGTCATGTGAATGCGGCATGCGTCTCATCAATCCATCGGTCCATCACTCACCATCAAGTAGTTCATCCATATCATTTCATCCATGGACCATGGATGATAAAGTGTCACAACCGGGACCGTCACCATATACTTCTATACTGACTATACTGTACTACAATCTAAATCACATTTCTGCCACGTGCCATCATATGACATGTGTGACGACTGATATGTAATTTATCTGGTCACCTTTCTTCAACCATTGAATGCAACCAGCTATCCAACCCAAACACGCAGACAACTGCCAAGCCACGGATGTAGCGGGCTCCTTCCAGAAATGCTTCGGCTCCAGGTTCAGTGAATGGGTTGTACCCACGAGCCCTTTTCTTGTTATTCAAGACCTTTGTGGCTGACATGACATGAGACGTCTAAGTCCACCCCAACAAATCTGAGCTTTCAATATGAGGACCCCATCCTAGACATCAGGGCCCCATGCCAGAGGAAGAGACTGCAACAAAACACCCTACACGACCACTATGACCCGACTCTAGACTGTTAAAGCTACATACAGCCACGAGACCACCTTTTACTTTGGCTGAGGAACTGAGAATGGCGGACAAGGAGGCCCCCACACAAAGAGGTCTTCAATCTCCGACCCTCCCAGGCCGCAATCTGTCTGATGCACCAGACAACGCTGAGAAATATCCGCATTCTTGAGGTCGACCATGAGATGTTCAACTCGGTTGGGAGCAAGAAATTTTGAACTCACAGAGTCAGGAAAGGATGCATGGTCAATCATGAACTGAAAACCAAAAAACACGTGTCAAGTCCAATGGCATGAGAAGGACACTGTTCACTCAAAACTCATGAAAGACCAGAAAGAATCAGAAGAGGTTCCCTTTCCCCTGTGTCATGAATGACTTGTGTCACGTCAAGTGGATCATCTGAGTGTATCTGATGTATCTGAGATCTGTATGATTTCAATCTACTTATTTTGAAACACGCCACAACACGACCAAACAAAATCGATTCAAGGCGCCGTTCTTCGAAAAATTCCGCAGAATGAACTTCTGCTTGAACTCGCATGTCTCCATGGCAGCAATCGTTGTAGGGGTAAAGTTCAGCCACTCTGCCAGCTGCCCCCTAAGGAACGACTTGATGTGTGGCAGCATGGTGAGTGTCAATGTGAGTGTCACAGTCTGTATCCCGGACTGGGGTCAATGGATTTCAAGTTAGGTTCATTGAATAGGTATGGGATGCATTGTCTGTTCTCTTCCCCTCGCTGTTCTAGTGAGCCCTCATTGGTGCCAAGCCAAGCTGCAGCGCATATGTGCCAGTGCAAGCCCCAGCGCACCCCTCTGTCATCCGAATCCTGAGTGGGTTATACTGTGAACTGAAATTGCCAAGATATTGGAACAATGGTTGCAATACTGAAAGATTTGAAACACCTACTTACTCTTAGTCACTTCTAACTTGCCACATGTTTTTTCAAACGACTGCTGTGTTTTTCTGACGAGTCATGCTGCATGTGCACAGTCACATCACATGACCATCTAAAAGTCAAGTCACTCATCTTTGATGTACTCTTTGTGTCTTTGCAGATCTATGGCGTCGACGAACTTGTCTGCCCACTCAATGAACCATGGAACGTCAACAAACTCTCTACTCCTGGGCGCACACAAACACGTTGTGGTTGAAAGTTTGGCTTCGCAAATTAGAAGAACAACGCGATACAGCATGAAGAAGATTATTACTGTATACTGTTACTGTAAACTAAACAGTACAGATTTCATGATTCTAATTTAATTCTAATTCTAAATTCTAAATATTGTTGGAAAAAATTATAATAATTCATTCATTTGTCAGGCCTCACTTGCCCTTTTTGTTCTATATTCAGACCACCCCAGGGACTATAATTCCGATTCGGGGGAACGGAATAATTTGCCCATTTTTTATTCAGCAACTTCAGAACCATCACGGCAATCAGGGTACACCAGTACTGCCAGTAATTGTATCATGTCATACCAAAAGGATCCAAAGGGTCATGATATGATATGGACATGTGACATGTCACATGTCCTCTATGTCTGACTCTAATATTCTATCACATGTCACATGCCCGTTCCAGATCCAAGCTGAACTTCCACCATGGCTCTCACTGCTCTCTTCAGGAGTCTGCTCTTCCACTGCTTCCACCGCAGCAGATTCATCAGCCATCTTCACAACACCGCCGAGTTTCAAAAAAGTGTTTGTTAAAGTAAAAGAATTTTCAGTCTTTCACAGTGATTAGTGATTACTGTCTGGGTGACCTGTCACCTGTCTGTCTGTGTTGAGAAAAAAAAACTTCAGGAATGCACATCCCATGACCAAAGAGCCAAGAATCCAAGAGCATGACGGGGGGTGGGAGTGAAGTTAGAAGCGCCGATATGTTGCCTGTCTTGTATGCTGGGTGTGGGATTTGGGTGGCGGGGGTGGTGGTGGCGGTGGTGGTGGTGGCGGTGGTGGGGG
>OMLO01003073.1_pt1 | contig 13733 bp, 8 predicted proteins | sample 1674811 | NCBI WGS metagenome assembly OMLO01 (sample SAMN06265003, study PRJEB25207) | coral metagenome | isolation source: Coral host | place: Mexico:La Bocana,Puerto Morelos, Mexico | collected 2008-11-13
CTTGCTTTATTTGTCTTAGAGTGCAAACCGTAGTATCATAAACAGATGGTGTGGTCTCTAGACCTTTCTACATTTTCTTTTTAATAAACCTGGTTACAACAGACACATCATTCATACAGCCTTCTGCTGAGTCTGCTGATTTTCAGAAATTAACTGAAGGTTGTTGTTGTATGTGTAAACAAGGTTCAATTGTAGTAAAAGAAATACATTGGATGAGAAATTAGTTCTTGGTAATATTTCAAGGAGAGCTCATAATTTTTAAAATGATCATAGTCAGTTTTCAGCCCATGATACTGGCAATAAATATATATTTTTAAGATTTGGATTGCACTCATGTCATTGTTTTGCCTCCCCTCCCCCCCATCCCCTTCCCCCCACCCCATCCCCTTCCCATCATGGCCCATGCCCTTGCCTCCTTCGATTGAAGAAGTTTAGATATATTTTAGCCCAGATCCCTCGCAGTTTGGATTTCCTAGCCAACTACAATCAAACTGACAAGTCAGAAATAAAAAATATTTGTGGTCGAAACTGAAACACGAGTCTCACGGCGAGAGATCTGGGAACGAAAGTACTCTGGGATTCTGCAAGATGGCGGATCACTATTCCATTTGCTGTACTCAACGAATTGTCCTCTACGAGACGAAAGCGGTAAGAATTAGCGTGTACGAATGAGAAAAGCGTATTATGAATGACATTTCAATGCGTTATTCTTTGTTATGAACTTTGCTTTGCTTTCCTTCCGCAGAGATTCTTTCTCGTTGGCTCGAATAATGCGGAAACTCGCTTTCGTGTGTTGAAGATAGACAGGACAGAACCGTATGAGCTGGTGTTTTTCGACGATAAGGTTTTGTCTTAATTCATTGTTCTAAATATATACCGTTAGATATCTTGAGTACAAAATACGTCGATCTAGTTTGGTCCCAAACCAAACTCGGCAAAAAAAGTATTTTTGAAATTATCTAAACAACTAAATAATTGTTCCAGAATGATAAAAACAGTAAGTACCTCATACTTTTCTGGACACCAAAGCTTTGTTATACTTACCTAATTCGTCCTCTTTCTCAGATTAGTGACATTTTTGTGTTTTCTTTTAGGTGGAATACAGTCAAAGGCAGATCAAAGATTTATTGTTCATGATTAATGCAGGGAACCTGCCAAACAAAAACAAACCTTATGAGAGTTCAAACAGAGGGCTACACAGGAGTATATCAGCTTATGGTATTGTTGGTGAGTTTAATAAGTAGATCTCAAAATAAACTCATTTTATGAGAATAGAGACATGATTAGTAAACACAGTCAAACCTCCTTTAAGGGACCACCCAAAATGTCAAGCCTAGGTGGTCGATTACAGGAGATGAGATGATGTCTCTAGTAAGATAGTGACCTAATGAAATTATCCAAGATCATGCAACGAGTAGCATAACATGGAAGAGCATGACAAAGCAACCTAGTTTCCAAATTGATACAATTTTTTGCACTTATAATGTTGGTATTAATGCTGTTTCTCTGACTCACTTCACATAATTTAACCTAATTACTATTGTTCTACAGGATTTGTTCGATTTCTGGAAGGCTACTATATTATACTGATCACAGAGCGAAGAAAGTAAGTTTACCTCATAAATGAACATTCAAGTACCTGATGCTGATCTCAGGTACAAAATACAAGACATAACTAAAAGCTAGTAAACGTCATAAGTTATTCACTTGTGTGGTTAAAAAAAACTTTTCAGGGAAGCCGAAATTGGTGGACACAGTATCTATAAGATTGAAGACACAAAGCTGATTCCAATCGCAAATGAACTAGTCAGACAGAAGTTTCAACACCCTGATGAATCCAAGTAAGTTCTATATATTTTTTATGTTTTTTTTTCAGTCTGTAATGTAGCAAAGATAATATTGTAGAGTCTGATCAGGCTACTGCATGTGTCACAGTTGAAGTGATACTAAACATCTTGTGCTTCTGAGTGGTGATGTAGTGTTTAAATCACATTAACTTAGTGCTTAATGTTACAATGGCCTCATGGTTAGTGCACCAGCCTCTGGATCGAATGGTCTGGGTTTGAGCCCTTTGCTGACCAGGTACATTGTATTTCTCTCCTTTTGAGTGACTGTGATTTTGTTCATGGTAAAGACACTTTACTCTCACAGTGCCTCTCTCCATCCAGCCATAGAAATCAGTATTGGCAAAGTAAATGCCAGGGGTAGCCATGTGATGAATGAGAATTCCATCCAGGGGGGGAGTAGAAATACTCATAGTTGCTTTATGCACTTGATGGGCCACTTGGCTCATATGCAGGCTTAACCATTTTTACCTTACTTTATGTTACATATTTTATTAGTTCTTTTAACTAAGCTTTTCTTATTTCAGATATGTGAAGATCTTTCAAAATGTTGATCTCTCAAGTAACTTTTATTTTAGGTACAGTCATAATCCTTTTTGTACAGGATTTACTTTACTAGCTACTATCTTTTAATGAAACTCAATCAATGTAGATAATGATTTGGCAGTCATGTTTGCTTAGTTCTTGTAAAGCCAGTTTTAATCCAATGCAAGACATGGTTGTACTGTACATTAACCTCTTTTGAAATATACATGAACTGACAAAAAATTGAGAACTAGAGAATATTATCAAGTTGAACATGACTTTAAAAATTCAGGGGAAAAGGGTTAAAGGGTTAGTCTTTTAGCCCTTTAATTCTCCCTTGGACAAGTAAGATCGTCTGGCATTAGACAGAGTAAAATCTATAAGTCACTTTTGGGGAGTAAAGGGTTAAAGCTTTTGATTATTTCACTCAATCTTCTTTCAACAAGTAAATAATTCTTATTCACTCAGTTTTAGGGTGACAGGGAGGCCAGCCATATGAGATGTTAACATAAACTCTGATCAGAGGTGGGATCGCCCCCCCTCCCCCATATTCAGCCACTTTTTATGGCGTGACTGGTGTCGAATGTAGATTGTTTCCTTGCAGAATGAAGGCCTTGTGAAACAGTCTATAATTTTGTGTTAGGCTAATTGTCAGGTTCACTTGTCTAATGCTTGTTCACTAATTAATGGCCTCATGGTTAGTTTGCTAGTCTCTGAATCAAGCATCTTGTGTTCTAGCTAAGGCCAGGGTCATTGCCCAAGTTCCTAGGTAGGACAAGCTACTCTCACATTGCCTCTCTCCACCCAGGTGTACAAATGGGTACTTGCAAATTGTAGGGCAACCTAACAAAATACTGGCAAGTAACCTGTGATGGACTCACACCCCATCCAGGGAGGAGTAGCGATACTCTTAGCTTTTTATGCTTTGTCTGAGATACCCTCATTTTTCTCTTGCAGTTACAGTTATGATTTGACACATAATCTCCAGCATCAAATGTCTCCCATTGTAAACCCCAAGCTTTGCCCCAAAGCAACAGATTCATGGCAAGCATGGAAACCCTGTAATCACTTTGACAAAGAAACAGCACAAGACATTTCCTTAGACCTTACTCAGTCTGTAGCAGATGGATCTGAACCCAAGGTGTTGAAAGAGGACAGAGCACTTGATGAAACCACAACATGTGATGAGCAAGTCTCTGCTGGTGAATTAAATAATGATATTAGCACTGGTGATGGGCAAGTGCAAAGTAGTGATGTGATAACAGACAACACAGAAAAGGAAGGCAGTGATGAAACTTTAAATGCTAGTCTAACCATTAATAGTGATGAAAACCGTGCAAGCACAAGCATAAATGCAAATAGGAATGAACAGAACCAATCTATTGACGACATTACTAATTTGCCAGCAAAGCAGAGCACAAGTACTGATGATCCTGTCGAATATAGTAACACTACGAAAGTAACTAGTTGTCCAGAATGCAAGAAACTGAGACAAAGGAAGGAAAAGGTATTCCTGAGCAAGAACAAGTCATGTGCCAAGTTTGCATGGAACCAACATCTGTTGCATGGCTTTGAGGGTGCAGTCCACCCTGACTGGATTCTGCACATTGTTAATGGCTTTGTTGGGCAATCTGGTATCCTTTCATTTAAATGTTTGTACTTTATAGGACCTTTTGGATTTAGTGGTTTTATTTATTCCTAATGTTCTAGAGCTTTCTGTAAGTACCATTGTTATAATTTACTTGTGAAGATCAATTCGTAGTGAGGTCTATGGAAAAGCAGTTAGAAATCAAGCCTATTGATAGTACCGGTACTTTTGTTTTGATTTCAAGCAGATAGGAAGGAGCATATGCCCACAGTCAATTTTTCCAGTGTCTGCTCCTTAATGAATTCCCTGTTCCCAGCACAAGTGTTGAAGCAAATTATTTTGAATTTGCCCATGGATATGTTTGAATGGGGAAGTGAACCTCATCTAATGCACTCTTTCCTGTGTTGCATGTGTACCTGGTCCATTATTTTATGTTCTCTGATAAACAAATTAAAGTAAATTCCTTGTGTGTTCAAAATAGCAATAATATTTTAGTTTAGAAGAGAACAGTATCCATTAATACCCTTAACACATGACACAGATATTTGTGTTTATGGACGTCCTATATATGTGACACTGATTGCTCGAAGGTCAAAGGAGTTTGCTGGAACCAGATTTTTAAAGAGAGGAGCTAACGATGAGGTCTGTACTTTACTATTGTAATAATTGCTCACTATTTATAGTTATAGTTATAGTTACTTTCTGGTAGGCAATAGTGAGATTAGTTAGTTAAGATTTTTATTTCCATATGACATTATAGCATTGCCTTTTCAGCAAACAGTTTGAACATGTTTGGATAATGCAGGCTCTCCCAAAACACTCTTTGTTATTTTTATTCACAAGTGGATTTTCCAGACAAGTAGGATGATATAAAGCTCTAAACAAATTGTTTAAGTTTGGTAAAAAAATTCACGGCTTATTAACATTAAGTTTGCCTATTTAGGGCAATGTAGCCAATGAAGTTGAGACAGAACAAATTGTCCATGATGCTTCAGTGCTGTCATTCAAGAGTGGCAGATTTACATCTTATGTACAGCTAAGAGGATCAGTTCCTTCCTTCTGGTCACAGGTAAAGTAATTGTTAACTTTCCATAACTTTACTTTGTTTTTACTTGTTTTGTAGTTTCAGGTAACATCTGTAAAAGGGAAGTGATTTTTTTGGCTACAGTGTACAGTGTGACATCAACTAGAGGATATATTTTTGTTCTGATGTGATAGTAGGAGCACTATTATATATAACCTGACCACTGTGGACTTCTATTAACAGTGAAGTTGCCGTCTATTTTTAAATTATTAATGAAAGGTGGTATTTTGTCAGTTGGATTTTTTTCCCTTTTTTCAGGAGGTAAAGCAAGTTATGGTACCAAAACCACAAATAATTGGTAGGTAGATTATTTTGTATCTTTTAACTAATATCCAATTTGATTCATAAATACAGGTACAGTGTATAAGTCAATATCTCTGCTATCTGTAAGTATTGGACTTCCCAATGTTACCCCAGTTTTACTCTTCTTATGCAGTGTTACTCGTATGTCACTTAGAGTGATCTAGTGACAAATTTTATCCATAACCTGAACACAGAATCAAGCAGAAGTTGATTAATACACTGTAGGTATAACTGCCAAAGAAAATAAATCCCTTAAAATTAAACCAGCTTAAGCAATTATTTTAAAACTGCTTAAGTTGTGTGCATAACTGTAATGATCAACTATGTCTTCATATCTTTCTCCGTCATTCAAATATATGATATTCATATATTCATTTGCATTCTTCACCATCTACAGGTCTATTACAAACTAAAAATGTGATCAGCTCCCAGTTGGCTTGATAGCCCAGTTGGTAGAGCACTGCACTGCTATCATGGACGTCATGGGTTCAAATCCCATCCACTCCTGAATTTTTTTCAGGCTTCAATTTTACAGCTGCTTAAGTTTTGTACATAACTGCAATGATCAACTATGTCTTCATCTTCTTGATGTTTTAAGTCTTCCTTGTCATTTTCTTTTAGTTGACCGTGCAGATCCATTCTGCTCAGCTGCCGGCCAGCATTTCAATCAACTCTTAAAAAGGTTTGGAGCTCCTGTGGTCATTCTTAATCTTGTCAAGGTGAGTTTTGTGTTTCATATTCCTTTAGTTAACATCTGTGAAGGTTCGGTGACCTCTTTGTTAGACTTTTAAAGTATGCTCACCTCTGTATTGAGCGATCTGAGACAACATGTTGTGTTCTTGTACCAGACACTTACCTGTACTAACTCTTACAGCGCTTAGATCTCCTCCCATGTGTATAAATGGGTACTGATGAATTTAATGCTGGGGGTAACCCTGTGATGGGCTAGTTGCTCCATGCTACAGAGACTAGGTGCCACTGGGTCCCCTTGTAGACTTTACCTTTTTACCAGCTGTTGACATCTAGAGAACTATTCCATCATCACTTTCATGCTGTGATTAACTTCAATTTGCAAAACTTAAACTTCCTTCTAATTTTGTAGAAGAAGGAAAAGAAGAGACATGAGCAGATTCTTAGTGAAGAACTGGAGAGAGCTGTGATTTACTTGAACCAGTTTCTACCAGCACAGCATGCCATACAGTACAAAGCATGGGACATGGCTAGATACAACAAAAGGTCAGTTTTGGCAATGTCTTCTGTCTTGTCAAAGCATTACTTTATCACCTGCTACTAGGTGTACTAAACAGCCCTTGCACGATAGTATTATGCTTCATAATTCATTTGCATATAATCCCTTTGACGACTCTTGTGGCACATACACAGTTGTATATATATTTATTTACTTGATTATTTGTTTATTTATTTGTATGAATAATGACGAAGAGGCAAGATTTGCTGTTACTCCGAGTTTCGTGCTTACGCATCAGACAGTGTTAAATACTGTCTGATGAGTGCGAAACTCGGAGTACTGCAGCAGCTGGTTTGTAACATGAGCTGTGTGAAGCATAAATAGATGTGTTGTACAAGATGTTTGCTAAGCCTTGAGCTGTATTCCATTAGAGAACCCTTGGTTTAATGTATTTTCTGAATACTGCAAATCGTTTTTTGACCGCAGTAAAGACTGTAATGTGATGGAGAAGCTGACTGTCATTGCTAACGAGGTTTGTCCATAGAACAACAATAATCTAGTTAAAGAAACTTTCCTTGTTAGGGTCCTGATACTTCTATATTATTGTAATCGCGATAAAACTCCAGTGATGTGAGTCCATACTTGTCGAGGTTGCACGGTAGTACATTTGACTTTGTACAAGGAATTCTCCGTTCACAAATATTACACGTATTGAACACGGTACTACAGGTAGTCTGATTTGTTGAAATTATCAATGAGTTATGTTGTGTTACCCTGTTTTGTTAAAGATCACTTTAACTTAGTGCAGTTTGATTTCAGTTCCATATGTTAGTGGCATATAACCTGCTGTTTTGTGTGTGATGTACTAATGAATATAATTATTTCAGGTTTTCAAATCCACTGGGTTTTTCCACAGTGGTCAAGAATTGTACTGCAACCAGATCAGAAAAGATTCAAGGTACAATTAATGCTCTTGCATACCTTGTTAAACGGAAGGCAGGGTTGCCTATCAGTTAGTGCACTTTGCTCTGAATCAAATGATCCCGATTTGAGCCCTGGCTGGGGACATTGTATTTACCATCCCATCCAGGGTAGAGTAGAAATACTCCTGCCTTGTTCCAGATTCCTGCTAATGGGTGCACAAAGGAAGAAGGCGAAGCCAAAAGGAAGAAAGAATTGCGTCTCTTTTTTCTTCTTCCCATGGTTTCTCATGCTTTGCGCTCACCTTGTATATTCCAAGTGCAATCTTAGCCACCTGTACCTTCTTCAATGTATCAAAATAATAAGAAACTGTCAGGTGATACATATGAGCCAAACAAAAATAATTAGCATTGACAGATGAGAACATCTTTCTTATTTTAGAAAATACTATGAACTCTCTTTTGAGTCCACTTACAAATATAAACCCTATGTCTTAGGTTGACAGGAATGTGTGGCACTGGATATTCTGATGATTGTCTCGGAAGAGAACAGGTATATACTTGACGTATGGCATTGTTCTTGTATGCTTGTCGTCTTCCCTTGTTCTCTACCAACTGGTAAATCCTTGATATTCATCATCTCTTCTTATCCCAGATCTCTGATCTTTGCATTTTTGACTATAATAAACTTTCTTCAGATTATGCAACATTTCAATTCCATTTGTTCTCATTCTGTGTGCTGTTCCTGTTTGTGTGACATGTACACCACTGCATTTGTTCATCTTCTTTTCAATCTAAAATTCCTCTTTAGGGTTAGCTTGTGTCAACTCTGAATTATTTATCATATTGTACCAAGTGTGACAAACATTTACCATCAATTCTCTGCCAGTACATCTTAAAATATTCACAGCTCCTGCTTTTTTGTAATTTACACTTATTCCCAATTTAATTTTTCAACAGCATTAAATGTCTGTTTATTCTTTTCCTTTCCATCTTTGCTAGAATGGCGTGCTTAGGACAAACTGCGTAGATTGTCTGGACAGGACCAACACTGCCCAGTTCATGGTTGGCAAATGTGCTCTGGGTTTTCAGGTACATGTCTTTGATTGTGAATGATTTGCATATATCTGTTTTTTAATTTGTAAACAAATCAAGTGATTCAACTTCAAATCACAAATACCAAGCCCTGTGCTAATCATGCTGTTGATGAAAAGAGAGAGGTTCCCACATTGTTCCCTTTCACTCTCATGCTTTCCTAACCCTATTCCTCTGGGGTGGGTTGGTCGAAAGCCAGTTAATGCTAAGCAAGGCTTAAATGTAAAATTTTGCTACTAATTAGAGAAAGGTGTTTAGCAAAAGTTGAGATTATTGAAACTCAAAACTGAGGAATGAAACCTCACTGAAAATTTTTCAAAATAGAAGTCAAACTCTAGACAAATCTTGGCTTTGAACAACACACCCCAGCTGAAATAGGATGAAAGGAGACCCTGGACAGGAGTTAAAATGATGCATTTCCAGATTATCTTTTTAGACAAACATTGTTCATGATGTTTCTGTATAGAGCACTTTGGTGGTGAATTCACTATATACCGCTGCATACTAAATCATGTTATGTTCTGTGTAGTTACATGCATTAGGAGTGATTGACAAACCATTTGTGCAGTTTGACTCAGATGCAGTAAGGTATGTTCAAGATCAACTCCTAGGCTCCTGCCTTCATTTAATTGCACAGTGCAACATCAAGAGCACCATGTGTAGCACATATTTTTTGCAACCTTGCCTCTTTTTTTTCGTGATTAGTTTTTGAAGAAAACCTTTTAATTGACTCCAGTTAAGGGCTTATGCTTAAAACACTATTGTTCCAAATAATTTGAGCAGGTCATTTTCCCGGTAATTTATTTTAATGTAACCAATTTTGTTTATTAAGAAATTCATTACTCTGTGTTTGCTGATTGAAATGAGATAGTTTTCTTAATCTGTGAATTTATTGCATTTTTATTAGAATATTAGAAGATCTGTATGAGGCTCATGGTGACACACTTGCCCTACAGTATGGTGGATCACAACTTGTTCATGGGTAAGCTGCTTGTTTTTCTTGAATTATGTGCATTTATCTCTAATTATGATATAGTTCTAAAGGTCCATGCACACGTGCATTCTTATTGGTCAAAAACCCATGTTTTATCAGAGTATAGAACATAGAAAAAGCGTGTTTTAGTGTTTTAGCCACTTTACCTCGATTCCATAAAGCAAATGAAGAAGCCTAAGCCGTGTATTACACTGGGATAAAACACTCCTGACATTTGAGAACACAGACTACGCCTCGTTTTTTCCTCTGCACGTTTTCCCCTGCGTGCTTTTCACCAGAACAGAGCACAGTCAAGGCTTCCTTATTTGTCACATCTTTTTTTGTTTTCAGGATTCGCACCTATCGCAAAGTGTCTCCATTTACATCTCACTCAAGGGACATCATGCAGACTGTATCTCGTTACTACAGCAATGCTTTCACTGGTGAGAGAGTTTATGTTGTTGTTATGTCTTACTGATATTACTTTTTATACCATGCTACATAAAATGCAGCCAATCAGAATACAAGAAAACTGTTGTATATTAGACGGTGTAACATTCAACCTTCCCATCATGCGCCACGCGCATGTTGCTTTGATTGTATTTTCTGTAGCATGGTATGAAATAGTTATGCAATGCTCTCTTGTGTAATACCGCTTGAAATGCGTAACTAGTATATGATTACTGTTTCACCGTAGTTTGAGCCTTGTGGCATATCTGGCCGACGTTTATATCCGATTTAAGTAACATGAAGTGACTGCTAATCTCTATAGCACGAAGTGACTAGGGGTATTTCTGCTCTCCCCTCCCCTCCCCCCCCCCTTTGATGGGATGCTAGTTCATCCCTGGCTCCGAACTCCAGCGCACTAACCATAACTCCACGCGCATCCTATAAATTTACACTGTGTGTAACTGGCTCAGTTTGTTTTTTGTTTGTTTGTTTTTTCAGATGCCGACAAGCAGCAAGCTATGAATCTGTTTCTTGGAATATTTTCACCACTACAGGAAAAACACAACATCTGGGAATTGCCAAGTGATTATTACTTACATCACAACACAACTTGGGACTTAAGAGCTTCTAAAAACAGAAAAAGGTAATGTAGGCAAAGACAGCATGACCTGAAACAAACGTCTTTCTTCCCTCCCTGAATAGACTATCTCCGAGTTACCTAGTGCCTCTGTTTCAAAACGAGTCTTCGTCCGAAATCTTTCATTTGAAAATAAGTTTGATTTGCATGCAAATGAACCTGTAAGCAGAACACATTTTGTTATTAATGGTTCGCACAAAGACTCGTTTTGACACCGAGGCAAAAGAGATCTCGGAAGTGACCTATTCCATCCCCACTATAAAAGGTCCGAGATTCCAATCCACCCGAAAAAATTGTATACTGATAGCGTTGATCTGAAATTTGCTATGTATAATTTCTTTGATTGGAGATTGGCTGTTATTTACCCGCAAAGTTTCAAAACCCAGCTACAACCAATCAGAGAAACGAAGCGGATCTTTGAGGAGTTACGTCATGAGAGCGCAATAAGCCTGTGAAGACTAAGCTCTTTTACTTTCAGGTTACAGACAACGTGTTTCTTTTCAATGCTTCAGGTGTTGTACTTTAAGCTCTCGTACTTTTCTCTTTATTTCATAGTTACACCAAGTGGTGGGATCAGTCAGTGGTCAACTCCTTACCACACCCTACACGTGACGGTAGGTGTAATCAATAGAGTAGCATATATTTGCTGCCTTGAGAACGTCTGCGTGGGAGGTTATGATTAGTATAGGGGAATCGCGCGTTACGTGATTGGCTAACAGCTTTATTCGAGAGCTCTGTGATTGGCCAAGGGTTTAACCTGGTTTTAGGCTATATTCATTTCACCAATATTTTAATGATAGTTTAGTCACGCACTTCTTGCTCACGAAAGATTGTGTGACGAGCCTAAAGAGTATCTTCGTGGGAAGCTAACCAATCACGACTCGATACAAAAACATGGCAGCAGTGTTGGTAATGGTGGGATTATTTTGGTTTTCGCATGTCACTCAAAAATGCATTTCTCTCAGGCCAAAGTGTTCCACATAGCGAAGTTCTTTGATGCTAGATGCACCCAGCATTTTGTCTGGTTTCGCCAACCATTTTCTGGTGCCCATTCATTTTGCAGGGTCGAGACAGGCACTGTAATTAAAAATTGTCTTGTCCGAGAATTCAACAGTCTGTACGAATCTGGGGCCAGTGTCATTCAATCATCGTGATGTAATATCCAGTGTTGACCAAAGCTTACCTCACAGCGAGGCTCAGAGGATTTTAGCAATTGAATTATGTTGCCATGAAACTTGTGTTGATTTCTCTTGTTAATGTTACTTTTATTAATCTCTCAGAATAAGCTATTTAGTTCAGTTAGGTCTTGGGATTATTTGACTTTAGAGTCCGTAACCCTTGCTTTGAAGGAGAATTTCAATATATCAAAATACGCATGTTACTTAGCCCGGAAAATGCGAATGTATTTTGTAGAATCGCCTTCGGACGAGGCAGAAAACAATGAAGAAACAGAAGAACCTAGACGTCACTCGGACTCAGCAGATCATGAACTGGTCGACATGTTTTCAGACTATTATCAACCGTATGTTTTGACCGTTCTGGAGACTCTTTATCCTCATCTCATGCAGAAGTCTTGTAGGTACGTGATGGCTATCTCATTTCTCGTTACAATATCAGTGCATTTAAAGCAAGTAGGTGGTGAGAATAAAGACATCGAGCAATGAATTTCTTAGTACTGCAGAACCCCCCCCCCCCACCCCCCTCCAAAAAAAATACCTTGAAACTAAAATGAACCTGGGACTATTTTCCGAAAGGTACTTAACAATTGGTTCATGCTTTAGCGTGCACTATCGAGTTATGGAGCACGCGGGAAGTTTGGAGAGCACGTAAGAAGCGCAAGAGTTGCCCGAGGCGATAGTGGAGGGCAACTCTAGCTTCTGGTTAATTCATTTCAGTGTCCTCAATTATTACAGTAGTGCTAAACAATTTGACACTTAAATTAAGTTATTTACTTTTTTATTTATTTTCAGAGATTTCATGCCACCAACTGCGCATAATCACAGTCCTTTTGTTGTAAGAGCTACCGCAAAGTCCACTGGGTAAGCAACTCTGTCAATACTTAATGTTTCGTGGCATTTTCTGCACCTTAAAGACTAGCTGTCACTAGCACACAAGTCTGAGCATAAGCAACGCACGCAGGCGCAGTAGAGTACTGTTAAGTAGCGCCTTTTGTTTAGAAATTATCATAACTGAAGGCGCTAATTATCAACATCGTACTGCTTCTTCGTATGTGTAAACAAGCCTGTAAAAGACGGTTAAAGTAAATCACATCAGTCTGTGATTGTGGTATGAATGGTCTAAAAAAAAAAGAAAATGTTTGTGCGTTGTGTTGCTGTCGTTAAGGCAAAACTATTGAGTTATTTGCTTGATACTTTATATCCCCTGTAGCCATACTGCTTCTACGTATGTGTGAATGAGCCTGTGAAAAGATGGTTAACGCTAATTTGGGACTAAATTAATTACATCTCATATATCTCTTATATTCCCTGTAGCCGACGCCCTGTTCCTACCCGCCGAGCAGTGGGCGCAGCACCGGAGCCGCTCAGTGTGGATGACAGTAGTGATGATGGGTCCAGCTCCGACGATGACAGCTCAGCCATATCACTGCTAGAGAAGACCAGTAGTACCAGCACTTGCCATGTCTCCTTTCAGGTATGCTGTGCAATATTCCCATAACTATTTTAATTCATTTTCTGTCGTTGTCCTCGGGAGAATTTGTTTTTTGGTCAAGGTGCCAGCATACTTGAATTTGGGATAAGTTAGGAAAGAAAAATAAATCAAATAAGTAACATTGTAATTTTCTTGTTTACCGCAACTAGCATTGTTGTAAGAAGAACAGTGGACCACCCACTTAATTACGAACTCTTTATTCTGGCCTGAACTAAAACTCAGTCAGTCATTTCCTTATTCAAAGAATCCCTTTAACTTGTCCACCGCCGAGTTAATACGGCTAGATTTTTGTGGTCCGTTGTTGACCGGTTTAACGGAATTCCACTGTAGCGCGAAGACTATTGTAAGGTGCTAAGTGAAATCTAGTTCTGGTAGAGATGGTTGTCAAAATACCCGGCATGCAAGCGGGATGTGTCTCACTGTGGTTTTAATGTTGTTTATTAGGAGCTGTTGCC
>OMLO01003074.1_pt1:0-12500 | contig 13731 bp, 4 predicted proteins | sample 1674811 | NCBI WGS metagenome assembly OMLO01 (sample SAMN06265003, study PRJEB25207) | coral metagenome | isolation source: Coral host | place: Mexico:La Bocana,Puerto Morelos, Mexico | collected 2008-11-13
ACAGGATTTGACAGGTGATGTTCTTATTCAAGTTGAAGAAAGGAGTAGGGTAGAAGGGAGGGAGGAAGACCACAGCCTCAGCTTCAGTAACAGAATCAAATGACTTCCTAATAAATGTAACATGTCTGGACTAATGTGCACATACAGTCTGCATACAGCAGCTAGCAAATTGACCCTAGTCAGATTGTTAAGGTGGCTTACTGCAGTCTTTCCAAGACTTATTAGTGTGCGCTACAATTGCCTGCCAGACATCAATATTAAGTCATTCATGCAAAATTAACACATGAAATGTGAAGAATAAACAAAAACCACTTCAGCATTGGAAAGGCATTAATAAAATCACTTTGATACACATAGGAATAGTTTCAAACTCCATTCAAACATGTGTTGCATAAGATACATGCGATTGCGGTCACATAAGCATGCTTACATGTAAATAAAAGGCATGCACAATTTAATTTGCTCAAACCCATGATTAAATTTTCACAATTGATTTGTAGGGGTAATTTTTTGATCTATTTTTGATTTCACATTTTCTTAGTTCGTGAAAAATCTGTCTTACAAATTTATTTACAAAATATTTTACTCTGCATGAATGTTAAATAAGAGCCATTTTATAATTCTTGACATTTTGAGGCAGGGTCGTATGGATAGATTTTGCCAAAAATGTCATTTTTAACCTCCTAGTTAGGTACTCTGTTGTTCATTGTGGGCATTTGTTGATGTTTAAATTGTTCAAGTTTCACATTGAATGGGAAACGTCTAAGCAAAATAGTCAACAGAGAAAGGCAAAACTTCTTGGAACATTTTTCAAAAGATTTAGAAGTTGGACTGTTATTATCCATAAAGCTGTAGTAAGCCACCTTAAGATAAGAAGACACCTTTAACAACAGTATGACAGCTACATATTCTAATTTGCAAGGAAAAAGAATAATTGACACCAATTGTTTAAGACTAGCAAACCATTAACCTATCTCTGTCTATTTATTTTTATAATGGTAAGACAAATACCAGAGAGTTCTAACTGGTACATAAGTTAATTGATGTCAGTAATGTAAATGGAAAAAGTAATTAGAAAAAGGTCTTTCACCAAAGACTTTTTTGGTTTAACTCTGAAAAATTTTTGAACGTGAAAGCTATTCTTGCTGGTAATTATGAGTGCAACATTGCTGTTATTGCAGACCTAATTTATACTTTGAAGTGGAAATGAAGTCGGGCAGTATAAAGGATGACTTAAAGCCTCTCTTAATAAGATCAGCAGATAGGTAACACTATGATCCATTCTAGCTCAATGTATTTCTTAAGAAAACTTTGTGTTAATGTAGAGTGCCAGCTTATAAAAAAACTGTGCAAATGTAGAATACTTTATTGAATAAGAACTGGGCGTGTTTGTATAGAGGTCAATAAAATTTCTAAACAAACAAGGCCATCATAGGCATGCATTGCATACAATGCTGTAGCCCTTTGCATTTAAGGTTACTTCAAACCTTCGCGGGTGTCCTTCAGAAAAAGATTTGTGCGCGCGCTGTTTTCAAGAAAACCCCCACAAACTATATATCAACAGAAAGGTTATACAATGTAGAATTCGATAAAATTATGTTTTGTTTTGGATTTTGTTTTCCAAAGGCGGCAGAGGCCGTCAACTCCAAAATGACAGACTGAAGTTCCAGCGAATTAATCGGGTATCAAATGCGCTTGTTCATGCAAAATAACTGTGCAGTGTCAATCACAAAGCGTCAATCTCCAAAATCGTGTCAGCATTTTCTTTTATTTTTATTGGTTATCTTTTTATAGATCTGTCAAGTTGGACTATCGAAAAATTTGTGTAACTTGTTGCGTTAAAGGCCGCCACAAGGAAAATATTTAAAATATTGGAATTCGCCGACACGGTTTTGTTCCACATCTATCAGTGAATGTTCTGACCAAATTTCACGGAAAACTGTCAAATCTGCATACCCTACATGTATTAATTCATTTAAAGAGAAGAGATTCTCTCGAAAAACGAGTGCAAGTTTTCGCCTTCTAAAGATTTATAAACATATCATGCCTTCACAGAAGAATGTGTCAACTTGAAAAGCCACGAGCCAATGAAATAACAGAACCCCTAGCGTTCACAGTTTGCAAACCTGAGCTTCGCGGGAAAGTGATAGTGTTACAGTCACGTTCCAGGCGCACAAGGTTTAACCGTGGTCAACTATGGGCATAACGAAATGAAAGCGACCTCCTTCGTCAGAACAAGAACAAACCAAGGGAGCGCGGGTTCAAGGAGGCACACATTTTAGCCGAGGTCAACAAAGGACAAAACAAAAGGGAAAAAAACGTACTTCCACAAAACAAAAATAAACCGAGGAGAAAGTACCGCAGCGTAGTTTCAAAATGCAAGGAGGCATTTGTTTTGTACAATGAAGAATGCGACGATGAAGAATAATCTGGACTCATTTTTGGAAGTCACTCTCTCGTAACATTGCTTTCTTCTGCTTTCCATTTGTTTTCTTACTGACTGCTGATACATCCAGAGATGAAGCACTAGCTACTTCGTTTTCTGACAGTTGATTAGCTGTGATTAAACCATGACCCCTTGTCACTTTCGGCGAGGTTTTGCCTTCTATCACTATGAAATTCATCAATTTTCTCCTGGCTTTATTTTGCTTTTTATCCAAGGAATTCTCTCCGTTCCAGAACGTTTCATGTTGACGAAATGAATTGGTTTCGAAAGCGTGACCACAGTTATTGAGTGTAAATGCGGTCGAGTTGAAATGGGGTCTTTGCCGCGAAAAGTCGCTGGGGAGTCAATGAATTATGAGGATTATGACACCTTGGCGGTTTATTAACTTTTATTTAAAAATCTCTTTTTGTCGATAACTCGCGCGCGTTTTTGTATTTTACCTAAATTTTTTTGGGAAATGATACCTTTAATGACTAACTTAAATTTTATTGAATAAAAAAAAAATCGACCGATGTAGCCCAGCGAAGGTTTGAAGTAACCTTAATGACTGAATTTGACTTTGCATTAAATGACTGTGATGCTACATGATGTTTTAACACCAAAAATTGAGTGTCATCCCTGGATTAAAATCCTGGATTAATATCCAGGGTGACACAATTTTTGGTTTAATTTCTCTGCTATTGATAAAAGCATGTTTATCACTGACAGTGACTGATGTCTTGTGGAATCTGTTATCAAAGTCAAAATTAAATTTAACTCTCAAGTTATCAATTAAATTCTGAATGAATCCAAATTTATATTTCATCACAGATTAGCCTAATAATTATTGTGCTGGCCTGGCAGATCTGGCCAGTGATGAACAGCATGTGTCTCAAGTAACCTGTCAAGTGATGAAAGATTTTTAACAGGTTTTATTTACTCTACAGAAGTAAGATTGAGTATTCCTTTGACGGTCCAACAATTGTTTACTGTCCAACAAAGAAAACTACTGAAACAGTGGCTAGGGAACTCCAAGGTATAAGACACTCAATATTTAATTGATCCTAAAATTATAGGGTGATATGCTCAATGCTTGGTCCTTTGAATACCAGTTAGTTTTGTTTTCCATTAATCTTGATGTTCCCCCTAATTTATCTTGAATTTCATGGAAATATTTTCAAGGAAGTTTTCATTATAATATGTGTTTTGTTACTCGTTATTGGTCCTGTCTTAGTGAAGTTGTATATTAAATGTTTTATTAATATCGTGATTAATATGTTGATTACAACATCTGTGTGACCCTCTAGGTCTTGGCGTGAGGTGTGAATATTACCATGCTGGGCTAGCACCTAAAGAAAGGAGAAGAGTGCACCACCTCTTCATCAGAGATGAAATTCAGGTTGACACATTTAATTGACAATTGGAATGTTCAATCACCATTCTATGCCCTACTCCTCTTGAGTGTCATGTGCAACAGAGGGCATGATTAAATAAATGTTTTGTCTTCTGCAGTCTGTTCTCCATACCTCCTTCCAATACTCCTAAGTTGGCACTCTTCTCCCGCTTCTCTTTCTGTCTATCAATGTTTCGTTGGGTATGCCAGCAAACCAGTGTTGACTTGCTGCTGTTCTCTTTGTGAGTGCAGTAGCAGTTCTGTTAGGATATTGTGATAGCATGTTTTGTTTCCAATGTCTAGATAGGTTTAGCTTTGATATGTCTTACAGGAGAAACCGAAGAATTGCTAAAAACAATTTCCCTGAGTGGGTGTTGCTCTATTCTATTTTTTCCAGCATTTGATTGGTTTTTCTGGTAGGGAATGTCAAAAGTTAACCTCTGCTGTTAGACAGGGTTATCAACTTTTTTTCTTGTTTTGGTCATCACCAGTCATTTCGGTGCATGTGGTTTATCTCATGGGAGTTGTAATTACCTACAGGTGTTCCATTTCACTTTGATTCTTAGCTTGTTTGCATCTTTTCTTAGTGTATTGTGGCCACAGTCGCCTTTGGAATGGGAATTGACAAACCAGATGTAAGAAAAATCATTCATTATGGAGGTATGTTTCATTGAAGTTTGGAGTGAATAATGGCTTTAATTGGAACAGTTTTTTTGTATTACAAAATGAAATGTAAAAGATTAAGTTCTTAAAGGGCCATTGTCACGATAAAGCACATGTGTGATCTTGATCGATGCCAATTTTTTTAACTAATAGAAATCATAATTAATACTATCACATGCGCCACAAATTTGCCATCGGTCAACTTTTAACCTTTTGTTTGTGAAGAAGATTGATCATGTTTATGTTGTGTGAAGGCCAAGTCCATTGAATACAAACATATACAATTACTTTCTTCCAACTTGCATGCACATCTGCAGTTCTATAAAATTTTCGATGTCCCTTCTGACCTCTTTTTGTCACTTGTTTTTTTATTTTGCGAACAAGATGGCTACAGGGTGAAAGTAGCCTTCATCTCTAGCTGCTTGGAAAACAGTTTTGGTTTTGGTATTCACAAAATATGCTGTTTGTATTGATTAATTAATTTATTATTATTATTATTATTATTATTATTATTATTATTATTATTATTATTATTATTATTATTAAATCTTCCATGGATAAAAAGAAAACAGTTTTTAAACATCAGTTTTACTATTTTCACATGCCTCACAAGGATTTGTCACACATATATCACCCACCATACACTTGCAGAAGGGTGTCAAATGCCTTTTATAAGCAATTTTGCTGTCACGCTGACAGGCTGAGAACTAGTCCAACTGTAATTTATGATTACCATAATGATTTGATTTAGTGCCCAGGGTGTTTATTTAGTACCTCAAGGGAGGGTGCCTATTTGTGACATGATGCTTTTTTATTTTGAGAAACAACTAAATGTTTGAGTTGTCTGTGTAACTGCAATAATCAATCACATCTTTTCATCATCTTTTCATCATCTTTTCATCTATTCATTTGCAATAACAGAAACTGTAACAGTAACAAATATACAATGAATGTTCAGTGGAGGTTCAGTTAACACAAGGAATTTTAATGTACTTTGATGCCGATCTAGTGATATGTAAATAATAGCTTTCTGGTGCAGTATCTTTGATGTCCAGTTCAGTTCTGTGGAAAGGATCCATGTCAGATGAATTGCTCATAGCATTTTGAACAACCTTGAAGCAGTGAATAATATAAGAATAGGGGCGCTTATTAGCATTGGAACGCTTATTCAATATTGGAATAGTGTTGCTTATTACCGTAATAAATTCACATTTGAAGGGGAGCACTTATTTGAAAGGGGGCGCTTATTGGAAAAAGGAAGAATCATCATATGGTAACTAGTGTTGAATTGATTATTGTAACTATTATTTTATTAATAAATAATAACCAAGTTTTGATTTATTAAACAATTATTGTTTTAGTTCCCAAAAATAATGAACTGTCTGCCATTTAATTTTTTTTTCAGCTCCAAAAGATATAGAATCATATTACCAAGAGATAGGAAGAGCTGGACGAGATGGGTGAGCAGCAACTCAATGTTATGGGAGGGATTTCCATGCAGAAAAAACTTTTTGATGATAAATATTTTTTTTTACCATTAACCTTTAACTTTGTATTATAGTCTTCCCAGTACGTGCCACGTTTTTTACAGCACAGCGGATTTTTCCTTGAACCGGTAAGAGCTAGTTTCAGTCAACAACTTTTAGTGAAGTTCTCCTGTAACAGTCAGTGACAGCTGTCATACATTAAAAAAGGTGGTTGTTCTAAGTCAAACAACAGCTCTTCTGTAATTCTCTAAAACAACAGCAGATTTCTATTCATGTGAAAGGGGGCCTTTAAATTTATATTTTTTTGCAATTATTATCTTCACTCTTGGTTCCACTTGAGGTTTTAACATTTCTATTATTTTGAGGGTCTGAAAATGCACACCATTTATGCTACTCTTTAGGCACTTATTGAATGAAGTTAAAGTGGAGTCCTTCAAGCAACATAAGCTGCGGATGCTGAACAAACTGGAGATGTATCTGTGTACTACAGAGTGTAGGAGAAGGTAAGTGACAAATTTCATGAAGTGGAGCCTAAAGATAACTAGAAATTATCTTTTAATTTGTACTCTGCAAAGTTTCCTATAATTTTGTTTTAGTTACACTACATTGTGATTTGTTCTTGCCTCTCTGTGGAGTCAGCCACCAAATTTTCAAGCTGACAATTACTCTATTGTTTCTGTCCACAGAACAATTCTAGCATACTTTGAGGACACAGTTGATAAGAGCATTGGTGGAAAAGATGACTGTTGTGACATTTGTCGAAACAGGTTAGTATAAAAAATAACCATCATTGTGTGGTACCTTAAATCAACACTTGCTCAGGCCCACTGTTGCACACTCTCAGAGCTAAATATTCTGGTTTCCAAAGCATGAAAGTGACTACAGGTTTATCAGTATCACTTGAAAAGTCTTGAAGGACAATTTATTTGTTTATTTTTATAAATGACATGTAAACTTCTTGGAATATCTTGTGCTCACAAAGAAGAACGCCAGATTTTGTCACTCACAGTTTCCAAAAAGCCTCACATCTATGATTCACCATCCCTCTAACACTATCTAGTAACCATTTAATATACCGGTACTCTTTGGTGGAACAGAGAATTATGAATTCAAGTAAATTGTTTGCCCAAGACTGTACCATAACACATCGTGACCCCAGCATGCAAACTAAACAATCATGGTCGTCCCTCTGTATTTAACACTCTACCAAGTCCCAGGTAATTGTGAAGAACACATCCAAAAACAACCTGTTGGCCATCTGTCCGCCATTTGTCAGCTGACAGACGCCAGCAGGTTCTGGCCAAAACGCAGACCGACAGTCAGCCAACAGTTGGCCCGGTGATCTGTCAGTAAGTTATGTCAACATTCAAATTGCATTGTAGGGCAATTTGTACAAGAAAGTGTTGTGTGGTTGTTCTAGTTTTTACTCACGGATTAAATCTGCTTTATGGGGTTTAAATTTAGGATGTTGTTTCCATTAGCTACACAAGAACAAATTTGCTATAAAATTGAGTTTCTAAAGCATATTTTTTGATTGATAGTCTATGCAAAGCATTCATTGGTATATTAGTGGGCATTGATTGGGAAAGTTATGGTAGAACCATTGTTGATTTTGTAATGATCTTACCACTAATAATGACTTTATAGGGCTCTTAACCCACATGTTACTGATGACAAGAGAGATTTTACAAAGGAAGCAAAACTACTTCTTAATGCTATAATGGTATGTCACTGTTAGCAAATATATAAATCTATTAATAATTAATTGTATCACTTACTAGAGATATATCCAGTATATCCTCAGAATCACATTGTACATCCTCCTTTCATTAGCTTGCACACAAGAACACATGCACTTACACTACAGCAAGAAATTTCGTAAAAGCTAAGTTCAACAGCCAAATAAATCCTTGTTTTTTCTTAAATGAGTATGGTGACCTACATGTATATTTTGTGTTACATAATTTTGGTGTACAATTTATCATCTTTAAGTTCATTTCATTTCTTTTCATGTTCCATCTGAGTATGCAATTCTTCCTTCACACTGCCTTCTCTCCCTTCTGGCTCTCCTCTTACTTTTGTCTGCATTTTTGTCCATCTGTTTGTCCTTTCTTCTTTTGTTTTGGTTTGTAGGTGTACTGTTGTAGGTCAAAATGAAATTCAGTTTAAAATTAAATTCCGTTTGTCGCTTAAATCCAGAAAAACTGTCGCTTAAATCTTAAATCAAACACAACATAACATGGCGACAACCACGAGGTTGCTTAACAAAAAAAACTGCTATCACGTGACGTCACGTAAAATGTCAATATCAATGTTCAGTCGCGACACCGTTGTCTCTTAACCCTAATTATTCACGGATCATGAATAAATAGTGGCAGAAGACAAAGGTAATTGAGAATCAAACTAGGTTAAAATCATTTTAGGCCTGAATTTCACTTTGATGTATGCTGTAGTTAAAAATTCGATTCAGTTAAAAATAATGTTAACCTAGTTTGATTCTCAATTTCCTTTGTCTTCTAACCCTAATTATTCATAATCAATGAATAAGTAGGGTTAAGAGACAAAGGAAGTTAATTTTTACCTGAATTTAATTTTTAACTACAACATGTACAACATAACCCTTAACTCATTTTAATAGTGTATTTATTATTTTATCTTTAGACAGCAGGAAATGGCAAGTATGGTATGTCAATTCCTGTTTGGATGCTGAGAGGTTCGGTGAGTATTCTAGTCATTTAACTTTATAGAATAGCATGACTACATACTCCTCTCTTTATTCTTATTGCTTAAGAGTTTGATGTCTTTTGAGAACATTATTCAACAAAATATTATGTTTTATCTGTAGAACAATCAGAAAGTTCCAAGATGGCTGACACAAAAGAAGGAATTTGGAGCTGGGAAGTGAGTAGATATTAAACGGGAATGTGAATATTTTAAACAAATTATGTAGAGGAGCAGTACTGTGAGAATATTGGTGTAAGATTGTAAAACACAATAAATTAGTGTCAGTTAAAGAACATCAGAAATGCAATAGAAACACAGGGTGTTATTTAGCAAGGCTTTGGTCTAGGAAACAAGTAAGGTGTCACCTGTGGCAACCGGTACTTCTAGATCAGTCAACTCTGTCTAGTGTATATGTGTACATGTAAATTAGCTTACCCAAATCCTGTTCTTTTCTCAGTTTTCAGTCAGAGAAATGGTGGAAAAGTTTTGGTAAGTATTTTGCCAGCTTTTTGTTTTTGTTTAGAGGTACAGAGTTATTTCATTTGAGCAATCATTCTTTGCACATGGCAAATCTTAAGACAGGAATGCTTCTCTGGCAGGTTTATGGGTACTTTTTCTAAGAAAAATCCTTTGAAAAAGATTCCTTTTTTTAGTCTGTGTCCACTTCTCTCGCAATGGATGATGAGATCTAGCCAGTGTATTTATTAAAAAAAATGTCAGCCATTAGTAAATATATTTTTCTCTTTTTGTTATCAAATTTTCAGCCCGTCAACTCATGAACCTTGGTTTCCTCCAGGAAAAAACTAATCCAGGTGGATTTGGTTCTCTCACAGCTCTTTCAGGTATAATGGCCAGTTGTATTAATGAGCTACCATAATGTATTGCAAGGCTTGTGATGTGCATGAGCCTGCACACACAACCAACCCATATCAAAATCAACCCACGTTACCAAATTCACACGAGAGTTTGGGCAAAATAAGTTTATTGAACCAAGCGGAAAGTGCTGAACGATAGCTTGAAAATAAACCGAAACGAAACTAGACTAAGAAACGTTAAATGTACAATATAATTAGCAACTTGACAGGAATCATAAGATATTAGGGTGTGGAGAGGTGGGTAAGAGCTTACGCCTCGTCTCCGAATCTTCCGAAAGATGACACTGTAGAATGCACAGTCGATTATAAGAGATATTTGATACCTCTGTAACTACCGGTAGTTAATTAACCATAATTAATAAATGATTTCACAATTTCCAAAATCATATATAGTTTGTATCTCATCCTTAACTGCCTTGTCTATGCAGCACACCATCTTAAAGATTCCTAACTATGGTCAATGAGGAGACCTGAACACAACGCTCACAATTTTCTCTTTTGTTGTGTTTTCTTTCTTTGACTGCCTTCCTTAGCGAAGGGTGAGAAATGGCTAAAGGAAGCTACATGGAACGATTCTGTTAAAATGGAACTGGTTCCCAACCAGGTTTGTCCTTAAGAGTTAAGTTGATTTAAATTTTGTGTCCAAAATGTTCATTTGTAATGCTGTAGTAAGTTGTAACATAGTTGGCACAGCTCTCTATTAACCTCTAATCCATTCACAGGATTTGTTGTTAACAGAAAAGCAACAACAACCAATGGCCAGGTAATGTGTTCTCCCGTCGATTACTCTACTGATAACCATTGATTTACTGGGATTATTACTTTTTTAGGTTCATCCATCATTTTAAAGCAGGATTAAGCTATTAAAATTATAAAATACAATTGTGAAATTAGTTTATAGTTAGTAATTGCCTTGAAAAGTGAGAGAATTCCATTTTCTCATTCAGATACAAAATGCCTCTGCCTGAGATAGCATCTGTACCAACTTGGCATCAAAATCGTTCAACTCAGATTGCATTACCAGCAGTGACGCAAGAAAAACCAGTTATTGATGAAAAAGAGCTTGAACTCCAGGTGAGTTATCCATGTGCTGTTTTCATAAATTATCTGAGCTATCTGACAAGTCTTCTAACTGTGATGTATAACTTGTCTTAGTGGGAATTGTTTCATTTTAAAAAATTGTACCTTTGAAGTGGAACTTTTTCTCACCCTATTCCTAATGGCGAAAGTGGGCTTATGCATTGTACTCAGCTAACATGGTGCATTTTAAGTCACATGAATGAAAACCTTAGTAAGCTCATTATTGGTCTTCTTTTTTTCTGTACCTCATTGGCCGAGTTTGTAGGGCGCTGGGCTTGAAATCCAAGCTCTGACCACTAATCTGTCCAATTTCTTGGTAGACCTAGTGAAACTCCTCATTCATGTTTGTAAATAGCCAACAGGTCTGCTTCCTCCCAGTTGGATCTTGTAAGCCTATAATATTTGTTTGAAATATTTAACATTTCTTTCAGTTTAAGTGATATGCCTGAAAACTAGCTAATTACATTTACCACTATAAACAGCAATATTTAATATTAAATACCTTTGTTCTGTTCAGGTCGCTAGGAACCTTATAGTTCAATGGCTACCAGTTTACATCTCTTCCTTAATCCCCGACCACTTAAACTAAGACTGAGATGTTTTCTTTGTAGGGCTGTCTGTATTCCACCCTTATAAGGCTTAGAACAGAACTGTCTCACTCACTGGACTGTCCACCTTACATGATTGCCACAAACAAGATTCTGCTGGATGTGGCCAAGCACAGGTATAATAACATGATGTTACGACCAGCTAATACTCAAAATGTCAGCTTCACAAACTCACTACCTGAGTTTCATTTACCTTCCTAATCAAGAACAACAACTACAACAATAGTTTACTTGTGCCTCGCCAAAAAAATAGTATTACATGCTGGCATTTGACAACAATGATCACAATGAGCCTAAAACAACTATAAAAACTAATCTAGATAGGTGCACATTAAATGATACAATTATTAAAAACTTTAGGCCAGAGTATACATACAGTAGTTAGGTACAGGTAACTAGTGCACCAGTGGCAATCGCTGCATCTTTATGTCTTCAAAAGAATTCTGGGTTTGAAATTCAAGTGTTTCTAAGAAATTAAAGGAGTTTTAAATGAAAGCCATCAACTCTTCTTCACAAGTATTATTCTCAATTTCAGTTCTTTCTTTTGCAAGTTTTACTGTCATCAAATCATGATCTGTTTAATGTTGTTTTACTAATATACATCTCATGCCTGTGTAGTGCTCTCTTCTTTGTCCATAATTAAGAAATCGTGTTTTGTCACAGACCAACCACTACTGGCAGTCTGTTGAAGGTTGATGGAGTGTCTGAAAGGCAATGTGAACGATTTGGAGAACAACTTGTGAACTGTGTGGCGACTTTCTGCAAGGAAAATGAGCTCAATGCAGATGTGTTTGAAGACCAAACTGATTCGGTTAACGCAACAGATTCAGAGGTGATCTTTTTTGTCCTCTGAGTTTTCCTGTTGTCACTGGTTGTCTTATTGAGATGTTCAGATTAACAAATAGATTCCATGTTGCAGTGCTTCTGTTTAGTAATGGAATCACAGATGAATATATTACGAACAACATGGCAAAGGGAAAACCATCAAGGAGAACCAATTAGTGAGACTAACTGCTAATGCCAATCTGCTATTTCTATTTCCTAAGTCTCAGAGTTTCGTAGCAGAACCTGTGGGAACTCTCCGTCGTGAATTGAGCCAGACCGTGCTCACCACCTACAATCTCTTCCACGAGAAACAGATGACCATTGTGAGTAATCATTGTATCAGTCAACGGAATGAAAAGAATAAATAAACTTTGCCTATTCTAATCCCCTCTCTTAGAGAAATTATCATTCAACAAGTAA
>OMLO01003075.1_pt1 | contig 13730 bp, 6 predicted proteins | sample 1674811 | NCBI WGS metagenome assembly OMLO01 (sample SAMN06265003, study PRJEB25207) | coral metagenome | isolation source: Coral host | place: Mexico:La Bocana,Puerto Morelos, Mexico | collected 2008-11-13
CGAAACGTCAGCTTTATAACTCATTACGGTGGCCAATTTACATTTTCAACTTAGTTGATATAACCAAATTACAATGTTGCGATATGTTGCGTTGACATGTTGCAATCGTTTGTCCCGGGCTTTAATTTCAATGCATCCGTCCATGGTGCTTGAATGATAAAGAATATGATTTGACATACTGATTCCATTCATGTATGTTAGTCTTACAATAATAAAACACCATGCAATACTGATTGTATTGCACTTGAATTAGACCTGTATATATGTTACAGGTCAAAATTAAATTCCTTTGTCTCTTAACCCTACTTATTCATTGATTAAGGAAATTGAGAATCAAACCAGGTTAAAATAATTTTGACCTGAATTTTATTTTCACCTGTAACATATATATATATGTATAGTCAAACTACAAAAAAAAAACAAATTACTATTAATTAAGTTTTGTGGCGTGCCTTAATTCATTGTTATTAAACGAATTCGGACTGAATATTTTACTATACACTTACGATTCTTGTAATCCTTTTCCTTGTAATAATTCTTGTAATCCGTGCGTTTTAAGACTGTAATTCTTTGTGTCTTATGAAACAAAATCTCTGCTCTCGATTTGGACCTCATGATCCTTTTTTATAAGGGTATGCCCCTAGGGAGTTACGTAATCTCGTGTTCGCAAAACACTGATATCCTATACGCTTCAAAGTATGCAGTCTTAACCTTACAGACATGAGGTTGTGGGTAGAATCAGAATATGGCGCCCTTGATAATGAAGCATATCGCTTCCAGACAGGTTTTTACTTATGTTTTTAATTCGACATGATATTTTCGGAGAGCAAAGCAGCTCTGAATTAGTGAAAATCTTAGTGCAAGAACTTAGTCACACAATGCAAATCACGTGTTTCAAGAGCCTTCTTTAATTTTTATTGTACCAAGAACAGGTTGCTATGGAGACGAGAATGTTAACAGCCAAATCTCTATAACAGAGAGATTTTTTTAAAAGTCGTTGGCTTCTTGATTTTGATTTGCTCACGCTCCGATTTCGATGTTCTTAAGTTCAATCACACTCCGTGATTTCAGAGTTGGACCCTCCTCAGTAGGTTCTGAACTCAGAGAGCTACCACTACAAAACCTTTTTCCCTTTGAATCCTTCTTCGGTGTCCGTGGAAGAGACTGTATTTCGTCGGGTACATCAGCCGATGAACGTGAATTCACCCATACAGTGGTTGTACTGAATTTGGGAGCAGACGAACAAACGAAAAGTAAGTATCTTGTCTAAGAAAACACAAGGACACTGGATAGCTCTCTTTATTTGATTGGGTATATCGACTCCAAGAGCAGTTAAGGATCCAACTACAACAGACTAGCGGTTTGTAATATCAAAACTAATTTTTAACCAAACTATCCTAAATTCAATCGTGACCAACTGTAGTGTTGTCTTCATTCTGCCCTTTCAATAGTTAGGGCTGATAACGTTTTTACTCGTGACTATTGCGTGAGATAGATGGATGCGTCCACCTAGTTGAAATGTGGCAAAAGGTGAATATAGGACCAGAATTTTTGTCATCCGCTTCATGTAAGATTTATTCTGGCTAGTGAGGAAACACATCGCAGGGCTATGACGAAGAACTGGTTTCTTTAAATTGTCCATCCCTGCTGTCAATTTATTTGCTACGTTTATTTTTTCCAAAAAAAAAACATATCTTAATTCAGAAAATATAATAGGGAGGGAAAGGTACTTTAAAATACGTTGGGTTATCAGCTGCCTGACAACTACCTATATTATCTCCCGATCAATATTTGTATTTTGCAGTATACCTTTATGAATATTCGTTGGAGAACTTGATTTCAAACTTTCACTGTTAAAGTTTAAGTCGCAGATACCATATTGTGTTCGTAGTAAACTGACTCGATTCTTCACCTTTGAGTGTGACTCGATCGCTGTGTTTCGCAGAATTATACTTTCGGGTACTGTAAATAAATATGGATATGAAGAAATGATATGCAAAGGTGTTCATCAAAAAAAAAAAAAAAAAAAAACTGGGAATGGATCTCACGACGAATTAATTAAAAAGCATCAAACCAATTCATTTCAACAAGTCACCAAGCAGTTTAATTGGAAAATGTAGTTTTACGTGACCTGATGCCTGGCGGGCCAGCCTGGGTATGAATAGCCTGCAAGAAGTTCTATCCCTGCTGTAGAGCGTTCTCGTAGGTTAAGCTTCATTATTGAATGACCACAGATCACTTAAGGGCCAGGCGTGTGATTTTTTCGCTTGGTAAAACGCGAAGCGAAAAAAAAAATTCTTTCATCGTCTAGAAATTGGAATATTTAGTTTCTAGGATCTCTTCAAATATAACAAAGAAAGAAGCAATATTTAAGGCCCCCACTTGGAATTGAATCTTAGAACCTTGAGATTGTAAATGCACATACCGTACGTTAGATATTTACATGTACTCTTCATGTGTTTTCTTTTTTCTTTATGTCAGAATTTCTATTATAACAAAATCTTGTAACTTTTTCAGATTTTTCTTACGGTTTATTTATTACTTAGTTCTCGGCACATTAGAGTGAAGCCTTATCAGCCTCATCAACCATACAATAATAAAGTTATGTATATGTGTAAACTAATTGAAGATCAGTTTTAACATATATAATCCATAAAGCGTTCTGACTCTCCTATGCCACACGAAGGAGCTTAGCATGCAGATGAGGAATAAGCCTCTAGCAAGTAATTTATGCAAAGGGAGGAAAATCTCTGATATTACATTGAAAAATGAAAAAGAAAAGAAAAGAAAACGAGTAACCCACAATACAGGATATTATTTTTTGTCTCGCACCTGCCTGAAGGGTGCATTAGCTTTGGCGACCGTTCGAAAAGCGGAACTTTCCTTGTGATAATATCTCAAACAAGAATAGCTGTTAATATTTGACACGGAAGCACATCTCATTATGTGTTCTGTTATCGCTAAGTTTTGCGTGATCTTTTAATTTCACTTTTCTCACCCCTGCTACTCGGTTTTGTAAATAAGATATAAAAATTATGACCTATTGATTAAAACATCTCCATTAATTAACGGTGTTAACAGAAGATCTATTTGCCAAGTTCAGTAATTGAAACGGTTAGGGCGTTTTAACTAATTTCTCAACAATTTCTTTATTTTTTTTCGAAGTTATAACAAACTGAAGGACAATTATCCTCTCTCGTATTCGTTATCGTATACTAGAAGAGATGTTTTTTTTTTAATTTGTCCATCACTAATGTCAGTTTATTGACTATGTTTGTTTTCCAAAAATGACGGATCCTGGGAAAATGCAATCTAGCGAGCACCTGCCTCACAGAAGAAGTAGAAACTGCTGTCCGAGTGTCAACTTCCTAATATTTAAACCTTCCCATAAATGCATACAAATTAATGAATATTCCCTGAGGTTTGGAAGAAAGACTTAAGCCAACTTATAAAAAGCCACACTAATCTTTAGTTGTAAAAGTTAAAATGCAGTTACTCGGAAACCCACCGACCGCGACTACAGATAATCAAACTTTATATCTATTTGCGCGAGGTTATCAAATTTTGATTTTATCAATAAAAGCTCGTTTTAATCTTTTAAGATCTCTAAAACATCACCTGGACATAAGCAGAAATTGACATTAATTCCGTTTATCGTGACCTTATTTCAAACTCTAAAAAAAAAAAAAATCATAACATTGTAATGTCTACTGTTGTTAATGTTTCGTGCAAAACTAATATCTCTAACTAATCAGCTTTGGGGAAATCTTCTCGATCGTTTACTATCATGGTTTTTTGTCATTACCTGCTAAGCTAAGGGATGATGTAACTCGACAAGAACTAACACGGTGAACAGCAAACCACTTGCCTGATTGTCTCCTTTACCGCTTGTCTAACTTCTGTTATCTTCCAGCAGTAAAGGATCGGGTTTAATGATGAGTTTATGAAAACTAAGGTGGCTGTATAATGACTAGCGATAAAAACAGATAGAGACACTACACTGTTAATGGAAAAGACCGACACTATACCCTGAGGAAGATAGCAAGCGACCAATGTCACTTGCAACCAAATCACACTAAACACTGCCTCTTTGTACATCGCTATGTTTAGTGGAAATGTTTTGTTCGGTCGTTGAGCCTGGTCTTGTAGCCGAGCTTGATGATGGCGGAGGGACACAAAAATCTTAGCATAAGAGAAGATCGAGGTTAGTAAACACAGTGGTTCAACTATCATGATTGACCACCAAGTTGTGAGGGAATTCCAAAAATACATTGTTGTTATGGCGGCGGACCCTACCCAAGAACTAACAACGATCATATAGGTTCGCTTTAAAGTTACAACTTGTCTGTATCTCAGTCCCAACAACAGAGCGAGAAGTCTGTCCACGCTTATTAGAGTCACCGTCAACAGAGACACTCCACCCAACGTAACGCTTGTTATTCTAAAGGCCGCCGACACCGAGCAACAGATGATCCAGTCTTCATTTACTACAGACATCCAATAGGCAATAGCGAGAGGCTCTGCTATAAGTCCAACGCAAAAATCAGTTGTTGCAAGGCTTCTGAGCAAGAGTTTAGATGGCGGATGGAGTGAAGACTCCTTGCGAAGAGCGACTAGGATCAAAGAATTTCCAAGAAATGCAATGATTGAGAAGAAAATGTTTAAAACTGAAAGAAATATCAACTGGTCGTGAATCCCAGGTGCTGCAGTTAAACCTTCCCAGCACATCAGTTCTTCATATGTTAGCTGCTTCGTGCCTTCAGAAACGTTCGCTGTCGCCATCACTCTAGTTGTTTTCTGTAACATATCGATCCAGTGATAACTTGAAAAATATTGAGCTAGCCTAACAGTTATCATTTGATGTATATGGTTTAAGGTACTCCTGTTCCTACGAATAAAATGTCTCGGAAATATCACAGACAAAACTTAATGTCAACATGTCAGAACGATAACAATTATTTGACGTAAGTTGGTTCATATCACATCGCGGATTGGTTATTTCTGATCTCCCATGTTTTACAGGCCAGTTAAAGCCCTCCTTTAGTCAAACGCGTCATTCCGTATTGATTTTTGAACAAAAAACGAAAAAAATTATGGTGTAAATAAAATTCTTTTTATTTGGATGGTTATTTTTAGCGACACTTTTGATATTGAAGGTGAGTGAATGGATGTTCTACTAAGGAAGAGTGGAAAACTTTTACGAGTATAATTGCTCCTCAATAACACTTGGTCCGATTGAATCCAATTGTATTCATAGTTACGAGATTATAGAATTAATTCACACGTCTAACAAACAAGGCCAAAGTTTGTTTACGTTTGAGAGAAACCTAGCCACAGCGGCTAGCTTGGATACAACGGAGAATAAATCAAAACGAAATATCAAAACCCACGCGCAAACGTCACGTGGTGTTCGGTCAAATATTTTGTCACATCAGTGACACTGCCGATCACTTAATAAGCTCACATTCAAAAGAAGTTTAGATTGGTCGTTGTAGCAGAGTGGAAAAAAAATCGCAGAGTGATGGCAAACGCAAACTTTTGTCAATATGGAAAGCAAGAAACTTACAAACAACTGATAAGCTCGGCAGGTTTTACTGCAACACCTGAAGTTCACGGCCAGTTGATATTGCATGGTCCAGTGCAATATGGTTGGAAATGACGCTGTTTTGCTTGCTATCTACCCCGTGCTATAGTGGCGGCTCTGTCCACTCACAGTCAACTATTTTCATTTGCTTTTCTCACTGGCAAATATACACAAACTTTAGTTTTCTTTAACTCGGCGATAAACCCGATTCTAATTCTTGATTGTTGGAAGGTAAAAGAAGTGAGACAAGCAGTAAAGGACACAATCAGACAATTGTTTTTCTGTTAAGCATGTTATCCCTCGTCGAGCTGTATCATTCATTCCTTAGCCTGCCAAAAAAAAGTATTAAAACGACAGTTAACTGTTGTATCTTAATTTAAGAGTGGAGCTTTACTAGTTTAGGATATCGCTATTGTAACTAGTGTTAACTAAAACAGGAACTTCTTTATTCTAGATAGATTTTTTTTAAAGGCTTGAAAGACATGATAAATGGATATAAAACAAGTTCGTCTTCTTCTGCGTTTATCAAACTTTTGGCAAGAGAGTTAATTAAGTGTTTGGGTGAGCCATGCGATAAATACCTGGCCGGAGATCATTTCAGTGTTTAACATGTCGATCCAATTAGCTTAGCAGGTGGTTTTCACCACCAAAGACCCGTTTCAAATACTGCTAAAAACAAATACAGTAGTGGACAAGGTATATTTCGACCCGTTTTTGCAATACTACTAGTCATGGCGTCACAAAATAAAATGACAAGTAGCCGGGTTTGTTCTTATTAAAGAAGGTATAAGCGGAATCACAAATATTATTAAAAAATGTGAACATGTCAGAAAATTTATTATATTAATTTGGAAAGAAGAGTTTGTGGCACTACTGCCACGTTTCCTATATATCTGGACGAACAAATTACACCGAAAGATTACTGACAGATAAAATATCTCGATGTCAGAAAAATAATTATATTTGACGTGAGTGGTTTAAATCTGATTGGTTGCCACTGATCTAATATGTTTTTTTAAAAGCCCTCCATTTGTCAAAAGTGTCCTTCTGTATTGATTTTTGAGCAAAACAAGATTCAAAGTCTGGTGTAAATCAAATTCAGATGGCCTTTAGGGACGCTCTCGATATTGAAGATGCAGTTGAATAGGCGTCCTAGTAAGAAAGAGTAGAAAACCTATAAGAGATTATAGAACTAAATCACACGCCTACTAAATACGACCAAAGTATACTTACCTTAGGGTCGAACCTCACTACAACGGCTACCTTGGGTACAGCGGAAAATAAATAAACTAACAAAATATTAAAACCCACGCGCAAACGTCACGTGATGTTCGGTCAAATATTTTGTCACATGACCTTCCCAATAGCTGAATAAGCTCACATTCAAGAGAGTTTGGATTGGTCTTTGTAGTAGAGCGGAAAAAAAATTCGCAGAGTGATGGAAAACGCAAACTATTCTCAAGATGGGAAGCAGGAAACATACGAACAACTGATTTGTTTTACTGAAGCACCTGAAGTTCACGCCCAGTTGATATTTCTTTCAGTTTTAAACATTTTTCTATCGGTTACTGCATTTCTTGGAAATGCTTTGATCTTAGTCGCTGTTCGCAAGGAGTCTTCCCTTCATCCACCGTCTAAAGTTTTGCTTCGTAGCCTGGCAACAACTGATCTTTTCGTTGGGCTTATCGCGGAGCCTCTTATCACTGTTTATTGGATGTCTCTTTTAAATGAACATTGGAATATTTGCCGCCCGGTATCAGCCGCCGTTTATATAACAAGTATGGTTTTGTGTGAAGTATCTCTGTTGACAACGACTGCGCTGGTATTGAGACTGAGATACAGGCAGGTTGTAACTTTGAAGCGTACCCGCGGGGTCGTTGTTGCCTTTTGGGTTATGTCCGCTGTCTTTTCGACAGCGTACTTCTGGAATGTCGTTATTATCTTATTCTTTATAGTTGTGGTTGTATCACTGTGTCTAGTAACCTCAACTATCTCTTACACAAAGATTTTCCTAACACTTCGCCATCATCAAGCTCAGTTGCAAGATCAACCTCAACAACCGAACCAAACAAGTCCACTGAACATAGCGCGATATAAAAAGGCAGTATACAGTGCAATATGGTTGCAAATGACGCTGTTTGCTTGTTATCTACCCCGTGCTGTAGTTGCGGCTCTGTCCACTCGCAGTGAACTATCTTCATTTGCTTTTCTCGCTGGCAAATATACGCAAACATTAGTTTTCTTAAACTCGTCATTAAATCCGATTCTTTACTGTTGGAAAATAGAAGAAGTGAGACAAGCAGTAAAAGAAACAATCAGACAAGTGCTTTTCTGCTCCACGCAGTAACTCTCATCGAGTTATATCATTTCTTAGCCGCTTACCAAAGCAAAGATAAAAAAGATAGTTAGCGGGAAGATATGAAGATTGAGTCAAGTTCGTTAACACGGTCTCAATTTAGCAGCGACTCAGCTCAGTTTAGTGTTTCGATATTACAGGTAGGATCAACAAAAGTTAAAACTTCTTTATTGTAGATAGAAAATATTTTTTAAGACTTGAAGACTTAGTTGAAGACATTATAAATGGAAATAATAAAAATTCGCCTCTCCTGTCAGTTTATTAAACACCATCTTTTTATCAAGAGAGGGAATGAAAATAACCAGTGAGCGGGTTAATCGGGCCACCTTATGCTGATGCTTCTGTTCATTAAAGGGAAGCTGCCAGAGATTTTATATATGGCTGCAAGAACGGCTATCATATTGCTCATGGCCTCGTGAAATTCACATAAAGTTTGATTGCGTATGCTCAGGGTGTGAGTCGGAACACAGCAACTGCGGCTTAATTTTAACAGCAAACGTTTGAATTCAGATTAGCCTGGTTTTTCTATAGTTTTTTGTCCGTCTTTTTTAAAAATTCAAAAATACTGATAAGTCCGTTTACATTTAATAAAATATAACAATCAGAGAGTTGACACAAGTAGTAGACGCTCAACCAGCAATGTTCATCGTAGCAAATGTTCGTTGTATTTTCTCACGATTAGTCATTTTTGGAATATAAATCAAGTAAATAGCTTGTCAGTAGTGATGGGCAATTTTAAGAATACCTGTCAGGTACGATGACTAATGGATCGAGGAGAAAAAACTTTAGTATAAAAAGTCATCCTTTTCGATCGCTTTACAGTTTTTTATGGTGAAACTTTTATTAAGAGGACCTCATATTTAAAAGCAGACACTTTTAGATTATGAGATGTATTTTTTTTTATCCAGACTGACGAGTTGCTTACACGGGACACCATGACATTTAAATATGCGCGATTCTAAATTAAAACGAAAGGAAAATAGCGGTGACGAAAGTATACTGAAGCAAAATGAATCGAAATAAATGAAAAATAAGTACACAGAAAACAATGTAGTACCTTCTACAGTGAGAGATCCCGCTACTTGAGTCAAGGCCCGCCCCACTATCTGAAGGTTTAGATGAGTCATACGACCGCAGGCAATGTTCAATCAGTGCCTGTTGTACGTCGTGACTGTCTGCAGACTGCGAGATTTTCTCAGGGAACTTGCTGGGAAAAAGGAGGCTCGCACATGTATATCTTCCGAGAAGAAGGAACAGGTATAGCAACAAGACAACTATTCTGCTTGGCTGGTTAAAAGTGTTTTTCATTCGGAAAAATACAAGCGCGATCTCTGGTTAAAAATTTTTGTTTAAAACGAGCTTTCGACTACCAGTCTGTAGTTTTTAACTAGTAATAAATAGAAGGCGCGAACGTTAAAATAAATACTATAAAAATATGAAAAAAACAAAATTATAAAAAAACAATGGAAATGCTTGTGTGAGATTAAATATGCTACTGTGAGGTTCAAAATAGAATTGAATATTGTCTTGGTAATTTTTTCGCATTATTTTCAGCATGGTTCGTAATTGCTGTGTGCCAGGATTCCAAAGTTTTTCTAACACGGATATTTTCCTTGTCAATCACGTGCGCACTGTCAAAGTCGATGGAATGGTCGTTCAAACAAGTAGCATGTGAGGCGATGTTAGAACCTTTATAACGGTTTTTGTGTTTCTAATATGTTCTTTCTTTCTTGTTTGTTTTTCATTCGCTATAAAATTTACATGTTTGCCAAAATGATAAAAGAAAAGAAAAGCAGGACATTCGTCATAACCCCACGCCAATTATTTTCTCCACGACACTCAGCTACACTCACGTAACAAGCTAAAAGTCACAAAGAGAGTTCCATCGCGGAGTGATGGCAACAGGAAACTTTTCTGGAAATGTGAAGAAAACGGCATACAATCATGAACTGATATGCTGGGTAAGTTTAACTGCATTAGTATGGCTCTTTGGAAAGAGCTAGTTATGAAAATATCAAGTTAGCGGAGAAATTGGTATAGTTATCTCAAAATGACGTTCTTTTTTTTCTCATTTAAAGCATCCGAGGTGATCTTGTATTTAGTTGTAATACGGAGTTTCATTATTAAACGGGCTTGACAGGTGTTAAGGCATCAACAGATTTCCAAACAAATTTTGATGGCCTCGTGCGTTTCGTATTGTGTAGAGCAGAGCTTTGGACAGATTGCTGTGTAACTTTGATAATAAAGTTTGAGTGTAGATGAGTTTTGTTTTTTCATGGGTTGTCTCGGGTCTTAGTTCCAAACTTCGTGGAATATTCAAATTTACATCATTTATACATTAATTTTTCTGATATTACTCCAAGGGCGGATGTTCTATTTTGTATTTCCTCTAGATACTTTATTTTTTTCGGAACCGAACAGAGAAAATAAATCGACAAAAAGGCTCTTTACGATAACCCACTGATGCAGGTGGTTGAGAAGAAATTGATAGCGAAGTATTTTTTTTTCATCTAGTTTTCTTGCTAGCCAGGCCTGCAAAGCCCCGTATTTACGTGATGAAGCAAGAGTATTTAATTTTCATGGATAGTAAATATTATGCAATTTGAATAAACTTCTTAATCACGAACTCTCTATTTGCGGACACCTGCACTTTTTTTGTTCTAACCTATCATTCTCTACGTGCAGATGAAGTAGAAGCTGTCCGCTTTCAAGTATAAAACGCTTTCTTGACCTTGGTTTCCAACCACAACACAAAAAGACATTTTAGCAGTTTACGAAGCGGTTGTCCCTACTCAGAACACAACGCAAACTTTAAAGCTCGCTTGGAAGTGCTTACAAATACAGTTATATTATGTTTAGACGTAAGGCTATCGGAGAAATCGACAGAAAACTATTTGTTGCGGACAATTACAGCTTCGACCAAGCAACTTGAGTTAAAGTTATCTGATGATCTCTGCATTAAGTGAAAACGTGAGTAAACCGGAGTAAAACACTCTAACGCGAGATAAACTTTCAGTTTGGAACAGCCTGTATTTTTATCCGTTTTCTAAGGCTTGTTTCTAATTTTAAATTTCCACGAATATTCCGGCATAAATTTCTGTAATTAATGACCAAGACGATAATATATAAATTTTACTGCCGAGCAACAGTTTCTGCAGAATTCAGATGTTTATCAAGGCAGATGTTCGTTTTTGGAATTATATAAAGATTCTTCATTTTTGGAGCATAAACACGGGGGCACTGAATGGATTTGTACATCAAAAATCTTTCTCCCAGGATAAGTCGTACTGGCTGACAAACTCTAGCAAAATCGGACCTTTTTGACGGGATTATAAGCTGACTGAGCTGACATTTACTCGATACTCTCTCCAAAGAGATCTACTGATAGGGAGCCAGCCCCGTGAATCAATAACAAGAAGACAAGACGTGTAATGAGCAGTTTAAGCCTGTGTACCGAGCGTCACGGTTATAATTCCTAGTACATTTCTCTGCCGTTCTCGTATTCTGTAGAACACGAATGTGGCTAATCAAGTCTCAAAATGTCTTTTTCGCTTTTGAAACTGTCTTTCGTATTTGAAAGCCCTGACAGTGATAGACAAACTGAACGAATCTAAATTCCTGCGACTTTCGTAGGTTGAATCGACGTTGCCCATGGCTTTAATTTGCGGTCGTTGTTGTTGTCATAGTGGTAGTGATCTGATGACGAAGATGATGTTGCTAGTATAATATAACAGTCAGTAGGTTGGAGGTTTTGACAGAAAAACCATCTGCTTGCTTAGTTCAATTTTTGTCAAGTCATCAGTGCAAACCACCTAAAAACAAAATAATTATAAAACACGCTAGGACGTCATCGCCTCTGCGGTCATATAATTTCCCGTACGGAACATGTAGTAAGTTCTTCTACAAAATACGTTTAATATTATTTTCATTGCAGAGTGGTAACCTTCCGCAGAGTGATGGCAACAGCAAATCTTTCTGCAGATGAAAAGCACAAAGCAGTGCAGCAACTGTTCTGCCCATCAAACTTACCAGCAGCTGAAATCCACGGCCAGTTGACACTTCTTTCAGTTTTAAACATTTTTCTCTCCATTACATCATTTCTTGGAAATGCTCTGATCCTAGTCGCTCTTCGCAAGGAGTCTTCTCTTAATTCGCCGTCCAAACTCTTGCTTCGCTGCCTGGCAGTGACCGATCTTTGTGTTGGTCTTATTTCAGAACCTGTCGCGGTTACCTACTGGATGTTTGTGCTGAGCGATCGTTGGAATATTTGTCCCTACCTATCAGCGGCGAGCTTGATATCAGGGGGAATGTTATCTGGTGTGTCTCTGATGACAATGACTGCAATAAGCGTGGACAGACTTCTCGCCCTGTTGTTGGGACTGAGATACAGGCAAGTTGTAACTTTGAAGCGAACCTACATGATCGTTATTACCTTATGGGTTTTGCCCGCTGCCATAATAACAACGTTCTTCTGGAATTTCCTTATAACCTTATTGTTAATCGTGATAGCGGAGTCACTGTGCCTAGTAACCTCAACCATCTCTTACACAAAGATTTTCCTAACACTTCGTCATCATCGAGTTCAGTTGCAAGACCAGTCTCAACAGCTAAGTCAAACAAGTCCACTGAACATAGCGAGATACAAAAAAGCAGTGTACAGTGCACTTTGGTTGCAACTGACACTGGTGGCTTGTTATTTTCCCCAAGGAATAGTGTCGGCTTTGGCCCCTAATAGTGGACTATCTTCAACTGTTTTTCTTGCTATCCAATATACAGCCACACTTGTTTTCTTAAACTCGTCATTAAACCCGATTCTTTACTGCTGGAAGATGCAAGAAGTAAGACAAGCAGTGAAGGACACAATCAGACAAGTGCTTTGCTGTTCATCGAGTTAGCTCTTGGTCAGTTCTGTCGACACAAGGCTTGCCAAGAGAAGATAAAAGCGATAATGAATGGTTAAAAACAGGTGTCCTGTCTTGAATCAGTTTTATTGCGCAAAATAGAAACACTTGTAACTTGAAATCAAGACTTATCTTCTTCAATTCATCGTTTTGTCAAGAGCTAGAGTTAATCAACATAAACAAGTCAAAAGGGGATCAATTCTAGTCTGGTTGCGCTCAAGTGATAATTTGGTTTGTGTATCAGTTGATCAAACCCAAAACAGAAGGCCAGACAATATACAGAAAACCTCATTGCAAAACCTCAAAATTTTCGCTTATCCTGGGTTAGCGAACAACCCAGCCCAGGTGCTCCGCCTTTAGGCTTGGCTAAATCTATATATTCTCAAAATCTTTCAATAGAACTCGAAATCAGGCCTTTGCCACTATGGCGAACACAAAAAAAGCTATCTGACGTAATCTTCGTGATCTTTCAAATAAATAATTTTTTTTTATATAACCTTAAAACATAAGAAGAAATGAATCATTCACCTACTGAAAAAAACACAGCACTTACTCTTGTAATACAGTGTATGACATACACTTAAAAAATATTTATTAAAATGAAGATATCATGCTCGCAACTACCTCATTTTCAAATTTAATGGTCCCAACCTTGAAAACGAGAATACTCAGGCCATGCACGAAATTCGAATATCATAATTGTCGCTGATTCTCGCACGTGTATCGTGTTAGAAACTCGTTGATCCGCCTGTATACATATATACATACTTTATTGTTACCTCCCCAATGGGGATTTTCAGGAACAATTACTTAATTACTAAGTTACTTATAACTACACAATCAAAATTAATCAAATTTAAGAAACATTTACAACATTATCTTAACTTTG
>OMLO01003076.1_pt1 | contig 13723 bp, 10 predicted proteins | sample 1674811 | NCBI WGS metagenome assembly OMLO01 (sample SAMN06265003, study PRJEB25207) | coral metagenome | isolation source: Coral host | place: Mexico:La Bocana,Puerto Morelos, Mexico | collected 2008-11-13
GCCTAACCAGCGGAGGAAATTGCCGCTGTCGTTTTTCTGTACAAATTCATATGTCGTTGTCGCTACAAAAATTTGTCTCTGACGTTTCTCTAAGATAAGGCCGCATTTTGACGCAACACCGCTTGTTGCTCAAACCCCTTGGAAGGCCTCTTTGTAAAGCTCGGCTGGTAACCCATGATGGTGAAGCTAGTGAAAACTATCAAATTGCATTATCCAAGGATCCAGGATTTAATAAAAGTATATAAATTATTGAGGGGAATAATAACAACAAAAACCATTTTATTGTAGACTGTCAATTTAGTTTGACAACATTCAAACAGAGAAGACAGCAGATATTGTGCATCTATGTCTATCACATATAATAATATTTACATAAATGCACTTGTAACAGTACTTATTGATGTCTTTCTTGTCATTTCTCTTTCCAGACTTAGAACTGGCTGTTTCACTACAAGCAATAATGAGCAACAAAAGTGTTGAGACACTTGGCAGTAAAATTTTCTATTTCTTAGACCACCGACCAGTTAGCTCAGTTGGTAGAGCGTCTGACTACTGTGCGGGAGGTCGATGGCCCCAGACCGGACCAACACTCAGGGTCTTAAAATAACTGAGGAGAATGTGCTGCCTTTGTAATTACATTTGCAAATGGTTAGACATTCTAGTCTTGTCAGATAAGGACGAAAAATTGTAGGCCCCACCTCCTGCATCTTCTTCAGTGTTACATGGTTATAGCAGGGGACATTAAAGAACCCACACACCCTTTACAGAGAGTAGCGAACATAGTTCCTGGTGTTGTGATCTGATCTCCTTGTTGTTCTTCGGGTTTGCTGCTTAACATAGGACTAATCTCATTGCAGTTTGTTCCTCTTGGACGGTGTCCAAAAAAATATCGACTATGACTACTATGACTATGACTGCAAAAGTGCCTACCAAATTTTGACTTGGGGAACCAGGGGTATTCAGAGAACTAATGCTAGATGCCAATAAGTTCATAAATATAAAAAAAAAACACCAGTTTATGAAAGTGAATCAACTACTTTTCTCACCCATTGACCCCTTGGAATGTAACTTAAAATTTTGTTATTGAGATGATCGGTAGTAACTATTATCATGTCCAAAATTATAATTCATCATATGCGTAAGCAAACCTTTGCAGATCTGGTGTCATACAATTCTGGAAACGGTTGTTCAAAGTGTGGATAACACTATCTAGTGGAGTAACTGCTATCTAGTTTATAGTCTTAACAAAACATCAAACTGGAAAGTGGTATGTTATGGTTGTAATTTTTAATTCAAATCTAGGGATTTGGATTAAAAATTAGTAAAAATTGCATTTGTTTGATTCATCCAATCCATTGAGCGTCACATGTACAACGCTAGCATTGCCAGTGTCAACAAAAATGTGACAGAAAAGCCAAGGTAGAAGATTATGGTGTCACAGCACTAAAATTTACTATTAGCTGTCTCTGAAACAGCTCCTTAACGACTGTTTAAGGTCCATAAAATACATGTATTTAGCATATCGGTGTTACTTGTCACTAAGACAATGATGCCCTTCGAATTTAGATTCTTTACTTTCGAATATCTTGGATAACTTTCTTGCAACTTATGTAATAGTATTACGATTAACACAAAGATTATAGCTTCCCTTCTCAAGAAGATTAAGAAGCCGATTTAATGCCAATTGCAGTCCGTTTGTAGACCTCAATAATCAAGGTCTTTACAGTCTGTAGCCTAGATTAGAGAGTCTTATTTACCTAAATATATTGAACGTCGTGTGCCGTCTGGTTTTTAAAAAACAAAGTGCTCGTTTATTTTAATTAACCCAATCTCAGTCTCGATAAATTCCAAGCAAGCAATAGAGAGTAAGCTACACAGGGAGCCTTTTTATGTCAACATATAACATCATATAAAAATCTTGAAGATCATAATGGAAGGCAACGTTCTAAAGGAACGCCGAAAACGCCACTGGACTACATGTAGGTTACATGTACCTTGTCACCGGCATCAGGATTTTTATCTGGGTGATATTTCAGCGCGAGTTTACGATAAGACTTCTTTATTTCATTTGGAGTAGCACTCGGAGCAACACCGAGAAGATCTGTAGAAAGAACGCGAAACGACATTCATAAAACGATCACGCGGCTCGATCGTCATGCATGAAAGTGAAATACACCCGGCAAACAAACAATAAGGTCGACATACAATAAAAAATTGATTGAAATAAAGCACAACCAAGCCAAAGAAACGTAAATTCAAAGCCTCACCGTAATATGTCGTCTCCTTGACCATAACTAAAGAGTAAAGTCGTCTTTAGTTCAAGGAAATTGAACTAACTCTATAAAGTCTGCCGCTCTTCTCGTTTTCCGCTGACGCATGTGTGCAACCTCGTTCCAGGCTCTTTCTCCTCTGCCCTCATTTGCATAAAATCGAAATATCGGTCCCAGTACTTACTGGTTAACGGACAAAAGTAAGGACTCGCCGCCATCGCATTCAGAGAACACCTTAAAAATAATGAAAAATTTATAGACTGAAAAAATGGTATTTGATGTTGATTTTGCTCACAAATGATTAAAGTTTGTTTCGAAGATCAGACTTAATTGATTATCTAGAAACATCTTAGATGATTAAAGGGTGAGAGGGTGAGAGTTAAAAAGCTAACGTTTCGAGCGTTAGCCCTTCGTCATTCGCTCTCCGGCGAAGGGCTAACGCTCGAAACGTTACGGTGGCCATTTTGCAACTGAACTATTTGATATAACCAAATTATCTGAGATGATTGTTCGGCATATATTTGCTTGTAAACTGAGTTCTTGAGTTGTCTGACTGTACTCAGCGTGACGCAGCGTTATTAATACCTAAAATGGTAAATAATGAATTTGCTGAAAAAGTAATAAGACGCTTAAAGTTATGGATGATCGAATATGCGGTATGAAAACGGCACCGGGATGTTTGTAAGCGTGGAGGAAGAGGATCTGTCTATGACATGATGAGAAGATTGATGGAGGAGGAGCTGTGAAAGAGGAAAAGAAAGAGAGATCAATGCAAGACACCAGTTAAACTGTTACTTTCTCACTTGGCAAAGGTCTGCTATCAAGCTAAGGTAAAACAATTAATTAATTGAAAGGAACGGACAAGCACGAGCTAAGAGGTGGTCTTAAAAGACCCTAGCTTTCTCAGTTATACCGGTAGAAAAGTCCAAAACATAGAAACTAGGATTTATGACGGATGTATAAAATCCTTTGTTGCAATCATTTGCTTTTGACATCGTGACTGATAGCACTGCCATTGTTTGACTGATTCGTAAAATACGATTGAACCTCGACTAACGGCCACCCTCCCACAACTGCCACGTCTCAGGACATGCTAACACATATCTTCGCACACAGTCGAGAGATTCGCTCTTAGTCAGCTCTTAGTCATGTCCAGTAAACATTGTTCTAGCTCCAGTCGATGACGTTTTGCCCGGGGAGGGGGAGGGGGCACTCCCATTTGAAAAAGTCAGGGATGCTCATCTTCTCCCTTAGCCGTGTAAATCAAGGATTCTGGTCTTAGAAGATCCAGGACTAAACGCCACTACTCGTACCTGTCGAAGTATCTTTTTGGGTGCATGCACTCTAACAGATAACCATTAGAAAACGCTCTCATTTCCGCTTTTAGGCTCGATTCCCGAGGGTCTCTGAACACCGACACGACGAAAATTTGAAAACAGAAGAGAAATTTTAGAAAACACAAAATACATGAAACATTTAAGTTGATCTTTTGTTACCTGGCTCTGCAAATCTATCAAATATTGCTCTAGACATGGATTTTGTGTCAAAGACGGATTATCTGTTTTAGGTAGATGATCAGTCTAAGTGTCAAAATTAAAGGAGACGGTGTTCGGATAATTCTCCTTTTTTGTCTTTTATTCCTCATTTGTTCCCCGTCGACTCTTGTCTAAATGGGTCAAAGTACTGTCGTAGGTGACTGCTCGAGGTCTGTTCCACAGTATAGCTACGCCAGAGAAATTTTGAAACGCAGCTTTATTTCTTCGACCAGGTTTACTGTCCACACTCGTTGTCCGACGAAAACGGAGCTTTTCAAACCCAAATCCAAAATGACTTGTGATTGTTGTGCGTGCCAAGGTTTTAAATTATTCTGGCGTAGTGCGGACAAAACACATTTGATGTGTTTTCAGGTTGAAACCACTGTTTTCAAATTCCTCTGGCGTGGTGTGATAGGGAGCTGCGTGAGGAGACAGGGGCTTTGGAACATGACGCGAAAATGTCACAAGTTAATAGTAACTCATCTCATGTCAAGAGTGAGTTCGTTACCCTTAATTCGTTAACCTTAATTTTGTCGAACACTCCTGCCTTTGAACAAGGATCCGCGTATTTATACCATATCATAGAAAATACAGCAAATCAGAACACAGAAAGGTCTTTGTATATTCGACGGTATTACATTCAACCTTTACATTATGCGCATGTCACATTGATTGTATTTGCCACTGTAATTTCTATGGCATTTTATAAAATAGTGATGCAACGCTTTTTCGTGGTATACCATGGAATGTTCCACGCCTAAAGGCTTGTGTGTGTACTAAGAACATACAAGAGACTCGTGGGTAGACCTCACGAAAGCGTTGCATAATAAGGTATGTATTGTGAGCGGAAATTAGATGATCGTATGACCTTGAGAAATGTGAATCAGAATGTTTTACTTTCTTGTCTTTTTTATTTAAAACATATGCAGAGTGTCACCTGCAAAATACCATAAATAACTTCAACTTGATGTGACATGAACTGTTCATAATTACAAAACGTCCATTATTGGCAACTTCTTAGGTTCGAAAACTCTGGAGACAGTAAACAACTTAGTGGACATTTCAAACGAAATTTGATTTCGTAAAAGTTGTTTGAATGCACATATATATTTAGTCAGTCTCATGAACGTAATTTTTTGACGTAGTCTTTCTATCTTTCCAAAGCAGGATGTTTTATTCCAGCCTTTGCTATGATTCGCAAGATCTCCCTTCTCATACTCCTTCATAACCGACCTCAAGAGTCTCGGCGAAGAAGAAAGATACAAAACCTCTCCGAATTAGCACCCAGGCCGCAAGGGAGTAATATTTCCTCGCATGTACAAGCGACCAAAGCAAATAAACTTTCGCGCATGGGTAAATTCTGGCCAGAACGTTTACGTTTGGACAATCCGGGGGGGGAGGCAAAAAATCACAAGATGTTCAGTCTTACTCTGCTAAATTTAAGCCTTTATCCGCATCACTGAAAAAAACAAAACAAAAAATAGTCACATTTAACATTTTTTATATAGTCTTCAGATGTCCTCTCCGTTTCGGATTGAACTTCATGTGCCAAATGACTGTCATGTTATAAATTTACTAGAAACACGTAGGGCAATTCCTGAAGTACCGAAGCTAAGACTACTTCACCGACTTCACCCTTTCAAAGCATAGAAAACTGAAAAAAAATTAATTTTAAACTACCAAGTTACACGAAGAGATATTGAAACATAACTTTTGTGAAGTAAGTTAGTTAAGTCACGTAACAATCGTTTCCACAACTTACTTCGGGAAACCAAGGCGTGACACAATCTCGCGTACATTTGCGATGAGCCCCTCGTTCTCCTGGGGTGAGTCCAATATAACTGAATATAATCTGGTCATGTAAGAGTCAATGGTATCTAATGTCGGCACCTCGTTGGTGCCTGGAAGTACCAAGTTCGCAAATGCTTGAACAAGAGCTGCCCGAAGATTGCTCAAGTCATTAAGTAGTAACATGTTGGCGTTCCGTTGTTGGTTTGTTTCCATTTCGATCTTGCCTATTGCTTGTTTCAAGTTGTCAACGTGTTTAGAGGTAACTGAGTTCTGCTCCTCGAATTCTGTGGCCGCCTTGCGAAGCTGTCTTAGTTCATCTTCACGCACTGCAAAAGAGAACAAAGGAGTTTAAAACTCCACGCCGAGGATGACTTTTATATGTAGTGTGTGCATACACGGTGTTGTGTAATGCCATCGTTCTGAAATACTCACTGAGTGCAAACTGTAAGATTTCGATCTGTCGAGATGTTTTCTTAATCAAATATGACGTATGTAGATGAGTGACTACCACCCCTCCCCTCTGACTGGGGGGGGGGGTGGAGGTTGGGCGGGTTTGGGTAGTCTGCCATGTAACTTTTCCCATTGTGAATTTCCCATCGTGGGGAACCAGTCTTTCTCTTATGAGTTTTATACCGCTCAAGCCGGGCTGCATGTCCATCGACCTGCAGCTGTATGTAATGGCATTTTGTATCACATACTTTCATTGTGTTTTAGAAATTCTTCCGTGAAGACAGGAGCGTTAAATCCAGGTAACTCTTCCTCTTCTTCACTCTCGTTCAACCTCCCAGAAACTGTTTGCTTGTGCTTCCGGCCAAAGATGTGCTCTCTCTTGTTGTGAAGGTTATTGAAGTACTGATTGCAAGGTTTGCAGTAGAGATCATCTTCTGCACAGAGCTGCAACAGAGCACATAAAACGTTTTCCATATTTGACACACAAATAAACTATGGAACTACCGGTAGTGAATCTTCATTCTACCTCAATGCCATTGGACATGCCATCTAATCCGTCAGAATTCTCCAAATCTGAAAGGGAACCACATTGTTTGTAATCGAAACGTAGTGTCACTGAAAATAGCAGCATTGTTCCTGTTTTGATTTTCGTATCAAAAGGAGAATTATAAAATGATAAATGTACTGCAAAGCGTTGCTACACATCCAGCAACGACAATCCTGGTCAAAATTGTTGCCGGCTGCGGAGAGAGAATAACGTTTTTCCATCACGCATGACATAAGCCCTCCCCTATACCCCTTCCCGCATTCAATGCTGATCTTTGTTGGCTATCCTGCTGGAATTTTAATCGCACTGGCCCACGCCCACATAGTGCGGGGGAAGGATCAAAACGTTTTGATATTTTGTAACATGTAGTGATAAAACTATCGGCTTTTTTACACAATACGTTCTTTTGACCGGGATTGCAGAAGAAATGTTAGACGCAGATAATATATTGAGAAGACATTGGCTTAAAAAGCTACAAGCATTTTAGTTCAGTCCGTAACCTCACTCAACCGGGCTGACGAGGAGATCCTAATTGGGGACGCACAGGGAATGGTGGGTGATGTTCTGTGTATGCAACAGTATTAAGCAGAGAGGAAATAGGGACTAACTTTTTCTTTTCCTTTCTGCTTGCTTCTTCAGGAAGGTTCTATAGGCATCTGTTTTCTGATATGCTTCCAATTCCATCATGTATCTTTCTTTGTCTTTCTCTGCATCATCTAAGTATCTCTAAAAGATGCAAAATTGCTCAGCTGTAAGTAAACACAATACAATCTGATTGACTGACATTACACACACAGAACAACTTGTCGAGTAGTCACAGTACAGTAATGTTAGTGCATTCAATTAACTCAACTCCAGATTAAGGAGCCCAGTGACCAGGTTTTTAGAGTTGTATATCTACTTGAATGGGAAGGCACTCTACTGTCACATTGCCTCTGTCTACCTACAGCTGTAAATTAGGTCAGAGTATAAACAGGTTAACAGTTATTGTTAATGTATTATATATTATATTCTAATGAGCTGCAATGAACAATGTAATAATTAATAAGCAGGCTGGTTTACCACAAAAAGTGGATTTTGCAGGGAAATTATCTTATTATGGAGAAGATCAAGGTTCATACTTGTTTTTCCTCGGTTGACAGTTTAGTCCACTGAGCACCGAGTAGCTTGGTTACTTCAGGAAAGTTAAGCTCAGGGCGTTCTGCTCTGACTTTCTCCCGTTGTTCATTCAGGAACCGCACATACCCAGTCAGAGGGGCCTTTGGTGCATTGCTGTCTCGAAATGTCTTGCGCCTTTTCTTTCCCTTTGGCCATCCACCTTTTTTTTTCTAAATCATAAAAGAGAAAAAGGTTTGAAACTTGTACCATTATATCTTTTATTTTTATTTCTAGTTGTTTACTAGGCTAGTTAGATTAATGCAATTCACAAGCAGGAGCCTATAAAAGAAGCAGTTATACCACAATTTCATGCTACATGTATATATACAACAACAAAGGAAAATTTGACAGAAGCAGGATGTAGGGGAGGGGGAAGGGGCTCTCCTCCTAAGTTATTTTGGAATTTGAGATCTGCCAACAATTAACTCTCCCAGAGAAAGCTTAGATCACTTAAAATGAATCCAGGGATGTATTCTAGAGGTGCCGGGTTTCACAGGCCATTAACTGTGGACTTGGGTGACTGGAAAAACCCACTTTTTTTCTAACCTTTGGGCTCCTCAAATTTTTCTAAGACCACAGTCTTGGAATCTGACTAAAACAACCTTTCTGTTCTTATCATCACTGGCAAATTGGGAGTCCTCACCTAGCACCCTACCCTTTACATGTATCTTCCACAGATTATTAGGAGAATTTACAGTATATGTGGGGTTTTGATAAGAACTGAGCACCAGGCAGATTGACCGGCTAGAAGAGGATGATTTTTCCTGCCTCGTTTGACCATTTATAGGAATGCTTTTCTTAAACAAAATTTCAGTTCAGAAAGTTCTGCCTGCCTGGTATGTGAAAACCAGTCGCCTTTCTGCTGAAATGCTAATCAAACTCTGGTATACGGACATCTCACAATAAGCCTGAAATATACTTTACTTGATCTTACCACTGACTTGTCCACATCACCATGAGAGTTAGACACAGCTCTTGGTGTCTGAGTTTCCTGACAAACAGTTTCTTCCACTGAACCCCCTTCACTCTCACCTCCACTCAGGATTTCAACTGAAAGCATATAATATTATTAATGAGCTAGAACAGGTTTCCCTCAAGGTCATGATATTCACAAGCAGGAGCCTGTGGCAGTAGCAGCGATACCACAACCACACCCTTGCCACAAAATATAGGGAATTGTATGTCCAGTCCCTGAGACATGATAAGTATGATCTTATCTCAAGTCAGTTAGAGTTCCATAATTAATATACTTGTGAAATATATAAAGAAAAGATTTCCCACATTTCTATTGAGTTTTAGCATAAAGCTGCTAGCGTTCTATATCATAAAAGCCATTCTCTGATTGGCTACAATACTCACTATTAAAGTTTTGAATGACTACTAGATTTATACTAAACCGATCATTGTTTTAGAGAGTGAATAATCTAATTATTAGATTATTTAATCTTGATTTCTATTTGTGAATGGGGCAGGTGATAGTTAAATTTAGTTGCAATGACAACAACAACAACAACAAAGACCTTTATTAAATGTGTCTGGGGTATTTAGCATTGCTACCAATTGGAGACACACACAAAAAAGAAATTATAAGTGTGTAAATTAATAAGTATATATTAAAAAAGGTTTATAAGTAAATATTAAAATATTAATAGTAAAAAAATAAAGTCAGGTCAGGAAAAACATAAGGGACAGTCTTCACAATTATCACCAAGCAAAGATGCTATGTCTCTTCTTCTTTAACTTATAGTTGATATTAAGGAATGTAGGGTATCAAAGTTCTTAAATTATCTCTTGAACGTCTTAACCCCAAGTGTGGACCCATTCCCGTATGTTACAGTTCGAAATCTTGAATCTTAAAATCATTTCCATTCTGAGGTTGGTACGTCGTTCCATTCTCTTCAAACATATTTTGTATGTAGATTGGCGTCAGTTTATGTTCATTTTGTACATTAATGTTGCCAAATCTTGTAACATTAATTAGTACCCTTGTCAACTGTCATGTGAAAGAAATCTCAAGCTCATTACTGTTAAATAAAAGGGTGACAGGAAGTTTTAGAAAATTAAAAATGCTGGGCACGTGAAACATATGCTATATAGACAATCATTCCTCATTTCTCACCTTGCACAAGCTGCTCTCAAATAAATAGAGATCAATACTACATGGGTGCGCGGAGATTTGAAATTTATCTTCGAGTGTTCACATTGATATCGAACGAGCTCGAGTGAGCGCACAAACGAGTGAGATATCAAATGTAAACACGAAAAGATAAATTCCAAATCTCCAAGCGTCCAGGTATTATTCTGTTTATTATATAAACACTGCTATTATCCATTCCCAAACATGCTCAGGGGAAGCGTCTTTTATTGGCCACGAGTATGACAAAAGATATTAAGTAAATTGAGTAAATTGAGTACAATACAAAAATCAAATTGTCGGTGTCCAACAACAACTCATTACATTCAAATGAAAATGTTCAGCTCTCAGATAATTATATTATATTTTTACTATTCCCTCCCAAAACTGCACATTGTTATAGCAACAAAAGATGACTTCTGATTGGCTGATATTTTTACACATAAAAATAAATTATGTATTTTTACATGTGAAATTATATGGCTTTTCTCAGTAGCAGAAATCCCTGTAAAACATTGATGTGTATATAATAAATAATAATTACAGTCAAAAATGCAGAGCTATTGCACACTAAAAGGAGCTAGACACCATGTAGTTGGGACTGATATCAAAACAAACCTCTCCATGATTAATGCTTAGGAAAGCAAATTACCATTATGAAAAAACTAAGTCGTGGTGTTAGTACCTTGACTCAAGTCAGATACAAAATCTGCTTCCGAAGTTGGTAAAGCTTGACTTCCTTGAGGTGTATGATAACTGGTAACTCCATTGTGACTAGCTGCTGTGAAATGAAGACTATAAAAAAGAATAAGAAACCATCAATAAAAAAAATAAATTTTTATTGAAATATTTCATAATTTTATTTCCATTCCTACACTACACTACATTGTGCAGTTTCAGGAAATATCCATACTCCCTCCAGAGAGGGGTTTGTAAGATCTGTAAGACCAACAAAATTAAAGAAATGTATGAAGCTTAATAATTTATTGGAATTTCCAGGGGGGGGGGGGGGGGGGTGTCTAGGAAAAAATTGCTTCTGTGGGGTGGTATGGGTATTTCCTGGAACTACACATTACACATTTTATCATGAGCACTAAAAATAATGTAAAAGAAACTCATGGAAAGCAATAGTATGCTCCTGCCCAAGATTAGTCCCAGTGCTGAGTTGATGCACCCCTCTCCCTCTCTCTCTTTTCCTCTCCCTCTCTCTCTTTTCCTCTCCCTCTCCCTTTCCAAGCAAGAAAGCATATTGCAGCCTTGTCACAGTGGCATCCTGTTCAGGAAACGGCAAAGCAACCCAAGACTGGTTGCAATGAGCAACTGTTTTTTGTGAAGGAACCATATCAGGCAAGTTACAAGCACTAGTTCAAATGCAACTTTTATTGCAGTTATCACTGCCCAGCACCCAGGGTGCATTTCACAAGATTTCCATGCCAAATATTCCCAAAGGCTTTTTAAACTCCATGCCTGACAAGCGGCCAAAGTCCCACACGGAAGAATGCTGTTTTTAAAATGAAGGCTGGTTAATTTGGACTCAAATGGATCGTAAGATGCCAGTTATCGGTCAGGATATGGGGGATAAGGAGAAGCTTAAGTCATAGTTATCATGTCAAATATTACTTGTGTAGATTATACACCAGCACAAGCAAATAGAAAAGTGCAAATGCTGTAAAAATTGAAAGACGATGCCAAAGGTTTAACCTATGCTGAATGCACCCTAGCCCAGCATGGTGTATTTTCGATTGGTGGAGGTGTTGTCAAAGAAGGAAATAACATTTTCATCAGCAGGTGATGGGTGCTTTAGTACACAGCAGCTGACCATGGCCCAAACACAGGGACACCAAGTGTCAAGACTGTATTCTCAGATCTCTCTTTTAATCAAAATTGCTCTCCTACATTTTACTGTGGAATAAATTGGAATAAATAGATAAAATGAAAAGTCGAGAACTACCTCAAAGTGATATTGTATAAGAAATTGTGTTCAAAATATAAGCAAGCAAAAATTATATCCTCTCAGCATTGTTTACCTAATCTTGTACATGTGAGCTTATTCCTAGAGGTGAATGTATGCTGTACTAACCTGCCGTCTTCCCCGACTGTTGCCACAGCTAACTCACTGGAATCACCCACGTGTTTCACGTCTACAGAATCGAAACTCGATAGAGTAAAGCCAGGTAAAGACGTAACGGTAGTCGTGCCATCTAGCGTTGGAGTTAAAACGGCCAGGCCAGTTGACCCGGGCACAGAAGTAACAGAAAAAGTAGCCAGAGAGGTGCTGGAGATAGCCTGTGAGTCGAGGACTTGAGCTAATGCAGTCGCTGTCGCGCAAGATGTTCCATTCACGAGTGATGTGTCGGCGTGTAAAGTCGGATTTTCTCCAAGTTCCATGACAAAAGTCTGTGGGTTGTCGATTTTTCACAGGAAGTGATCGTTCGTTCGAATATTGTTGACGGAAGTGGCTGTCAGGAAGGTGTTTTAGAGGGGGGTTCGAAGTTCTTCGTTTGGTTATTCCCACCAAAATGGCGGCCAACCCTCAATAAAGCCCACCACCCTCGAAGGACAAATGTCCCGGATATCTTACCATGTTTCTTATACGGATGAAATACCTCTAAAGCAACTAGCCGCTGACCGATAAGTTTTTCCAACCCGGGAACTTTGAATTTGCCGGTAGTCTACGGGCACTGTGCGAGAATTAAACGTTCTTGGCCCTTTTGGAGCTAAAAGGTAAGTGAACCTCCGCTGCTCTGGTTGGATACATTGTATTATGTATCAAGGAGCTATAGAATTTCATTTGAACGAGTTCGCTTAATAGTTGTTTCGCTAGGCATCGGGATCTCAAATGGTAATTAGAGCTTAATGTGGGGCCGGGGGAGCAATTTCAGAATACTCGGCCACTTCATTTACATATATGTCGGTGTGCTTTGAAGAACGAGTTATATAACAAAAGTTGCTATTCTTATTCAATGGCATGTGAATGAAGTGGCCAGGTATTCTAAAATCTAGCCCAGGGGGGTTGCTTCCCTCATAGCTGTTTTTTTTGTCACTGTGCTTTTGACATTTCGACTACATTCTACTAGTTCTAGTACGTAAAAATTGCAGTTTTCATAAGTTTTGGCAAAGTTTAGGGTCAAATGTTAGAGGCTTATATATATATACCCTGTTTGAATTTATGAACAAATGAATGAATGAATGAATGAACTAACGAACGAATAAATGAAGGAGTGAATGAACGAATGAATGAAACTTGATTTTTTTCTTAAGTTGTGTTGGGCCACAAATCTGTGGCACCCTAGAGAAGAGTGAGAACACAGCCACTCATGAAAGGTGTTATGGGGAGCTGGTTTACTGTTCAAGTGTTTCAGTCCTGGGGGGGGGCTCGCTCTGCCCCGAGGTCCAGCCCCTTACCCTTTTATATACCATTTTTTTCAGAAAAGGCACCCCTTTCGTATACCTTTTATTGGGAAAAGGCACCCCTTTCATATATATGCTTATGAATTAACTGTTAAAACAGGAAGTCTTCTTGTCATTTTTTTCATGTAGCATGTAATAAATTAATATGAAAAAGTCATAATTTGCGTCTGCTTGATCTGTTTTAATCCAAGGCCCTTTTTAATACCTGAATTAAGATTTTCCTACCCTTTCATATACCGGTACCTAAACTTGTGAAATCCCTACCCTTTTATATGCCTGAAGCCTGAAAAAGGTACCCCTTTTAGGCGGAGCCTCCCCGTATAGGCCATTATAGGGAGTACCCCCCACCTAATTAATCTTAGGAGATTTTGCCCCAGCATTATTGGAAGTTTCTTTTGGAATGATATTCCGCAATCGATTAGAGACA
>OMLO01003077.1_pt1 | contig 13723 bp, 10 predicted proteins | sample 1674811 | NCBI WGS metagenome assembly OMLO01 (sample SAMN06265003, study PRJEB25207) | coral metagenome | isolation source: Coral host | place: Mexico:La Bocana,Puerto Morelos, Mexico | collected 2008-11-13
GGGAGGCTAAATTTTCACTGGGTAGGAGAGAATAATCCACTGGGTCGGGTTCCGCTGGGTCTGTTACAGAGGGGTGTCTTTCCCGTTAAAATGCCACCAAAATGCTTGAATACTGCTGAATGCTTTTTAGCCTCACCGCTCCGCACCGGCTAAAATGCTCGAAAAAAATTCTAGTATAATGTACAAAAGCCTACCCTATAAGGTAGGCTCCGCCCAAAAGGGCTACCTTTTTCAGACTTTAGGTATGTAAAAGGGTAGAAAACGGACACTTAAGGTGTGTAAAAGGGCAGGAAAATCTGTCATTTAGTTATTTTTAAAGGGCCTTTATTTGATTTTTTTGATATTTTTTTAGGGTTTCTCATCTTCCCCGCTCTAGGGAGCTAGGGTGAAGCAGTACATGAAAAAGACAAGAAGACTACCTTTTTCGCGGTTTATTCATAATACGGGCCAGTATATGGAAGTATGTGAAAGGGGTGCCTTTTTTCAATTAAAGGTACTTTGATAAGTGAATAAGGATGGTGAAGTTTAAGCTCGGTAATGAATGTGAAAGGTGAATTAAAAGGTACTTTATACCAAAGGGCTACCTTTTTTCTTCTTAAAATGATATGGACCTTGAGGCGGAGCCTCCCCGTAAAGAACTTTGTAGAGTACTCCCTCTGGATGCTGAAACGTAAATTCAAGGGAACCTTGAAGGAAAATATCACTTTTGAGGGGATAATTTTTCATGCCAATCATCACACATTTTATTCCAAGAAAGTTCGAATTTTCGCGCCTCTAAAGGAAAGTTCCTTAAAAGAAATACAACATTTTTAATTAGTTAAAAACTAGTCAAAAAGTACTGACCTTTTTTTTGCTCCAACATTTCTCTGATAATCTCGATCTTGGTGATGTTACTCTCCAGCCTCTCTTCGTGACTTTTCAGAATCCTTGCGTGATGCTCTAGTCTTCTCCAAGGATCACCTGACTCGGCCTGTTCGTCATCATCTTCTTTCGTGGATCCAACAAGGAGATCAAACACAGCAACCTGCAGGTTGGACTGAATATCTGAAGAAAGAAGACACTGGACTAAAATATTGAAATTACTCGGTCAAATGGAGACGTTTTGAGCAGAGAAGATTGTCCTTGCGGCATCTCCTAATTTTTCAGACATAATCTCCATGAACATGATCAGATATTTCACTACTTTGAGTTCCAGCACATTACTGAGGTATCTTGATGACATTTTCCTTTGATTCCTGACAAGAAGAAGTGTTCCCTAAATAGACCTAGACGAAAAAGAGCTTCTTCAAGACTATGAAAATTGTTTCCAATACCAAACAAATCCATTTCCTTGCATTTCGCAAGCTAACCACAACATTAACATTGACTTTCCTTAAATAAACTTAAACTTGATTCAGTCTTTTTACCTTTCTCGGTTTGGTTTTCTTTCCGGCTCTCATACTCCGCGGTTAGCTTATTAACAACATTTTCTATCTCTGTTATCTTAACACCATGATCCTCCAGAAGTTTTCTTTGGTTCTCCAAGAGACACTCTAACGTTTCCAGTTTTTGAAACAATTCCTCTTTGGGTAAGTTTTCAACTTGCCGTGTTGATCCATAATCTCTATTCGGATCCTTGGGGTCTCCACCGGTTAAAGACTTTTTCTCAGGGCGACTGCTTTGGGACGACGCTGTACATTAAGAATTACAATGATATAACTGAAATCAGCAAACTGGATAGACTACGAAAATAATGTAAATAGTAACCAACTGCGCCGTGTGCCGAGTTTTCGGTTTCTTCAAATGTTATTAGCTACTTAGCCGTACAGCAGGGCGGTTTATGCTTCAATAGTTACTTAGTGTTGAAAATTTGAATCATAACTCCGGAATTCCTACATCAGTTAGACCTTGGCAAAAGATTGTAAGGGAGTTATTCTCCTATATACGCCTTGTTCCCATGGAAATCCTTCTAAATTTTTGTCTACATCATTCACGCTTCAAAAATCTCATTAAGGTATACAAGTGGCTAAATAAATCGGCCAATCCTGTGAGACGAATGTTATTCACGTGAACAGCCCACGTGGCTTTACATACATTTTCATCTTCACGGCATCCACGCTACTCGCGTGGTAACATTATCTGAGTGAGGACTGTGTACCGCATTTAAAGGTTACTTGAAAGGCCTTAAGGCCTATATCGGGTATTTACAATCTTATACCATTCATCTTTTCTTGACCTCGGTTAAAGTAATCAGTATGAAAAATTAAAATTAGCACAAAAATGTTTTAGCTGAAAAACTTTCTGGTTAAAACAAAATATGCTGCAACTTTTACAATGCTTTGTTTGCATAACTTTCTGAGGCCAATTCAAGCCCCAGTTAAACACTTATTTGACTTCCGTGTGTTTGTACACAAAAACAATTTTAGGTCAATTACAAAAACAATTTGAGTTCAGTTACGGTTACTTATACTTGTTTTAGGACACTCGATACCAGAAAGGAAACTATAAATGAAGACTCGATCGATGAATTTGGTTTTTTTTGTATTAAAGTCATTTTCTCAAAATAGAACCGAACACAAGATTTGTTTCAAACTTTGTCTATTTATCGTTAATGATAAAAAGAGGATTACCATGCTCGCTTGATGGGCCAATCTTACCCCATTTATGCCTAATCACGCGTTATTTCATCAGTTCAAGTTACATTTTGCAGTAGCTAAAAGCAAAGGTTATTAAAACTTGGAAACTTGGAATAATTTAATATATAATTTATGGAAAAATACACATTTAAATGACACTGACTCAAAATGTTCCTCCATTCGTCGTTTTCGAGATCATAATTTGCATCCTCGAGTAACGGATTTGTCCGCTCAATTAGATATAGTTATTTTTTCTCAATTTTTTAACTTAAAGAGGATCACTTTTACGCCAAATTGGTGTAATAAAAAACACAGATCACCATGCTCGTTTGAGAGAAAATTTCGCTATCGAGCTTAACTTGAGGGAAAACTCGTACGTTATGTATTTACAGGCGCTTATGTGTTACAGACCAATCTCGTCCCAGAGCCCACGTTACCATTGCCCTTCGTTTTCCCCCTAGATACGTGGTGTTACCGGTGGACCCCCCCACCCCCCCGAGCATATAGTGGTTTGATCGTTGATTCGTTCTTTTATGTAAACATTTACCATATATGGTCTCATACCAGTATATGTCCGGAGACACCACGTAGCTACCGTTTTCCCGTTCCGCAGGACAGGGGAAACGTGGGCTCTGGGGAGGAGATTGGCTAACGCGTAAATCGTGCGCAATAGGGATGCACAATGCAATACTGAGGAATGACCTTAATTATTCGTGGTTCCCGAGCGCCAAGTTTGCTTCAAACAACACTTCCCTTCAAAATATATTAATGTCAATAGACAATTCGAACGCGCTATTGATGATGAGTTTCGCAGAATCTGTGAGAGACAATAATAAAAAAAATCTAAAAAAATACTCGGCATTAATAGACAGAAATTTTAATGAATTACGCAGAAGTTTAAGATTCTTGACAGCTGACAGCGAGTTTAAGAACTTAAGTCTATAAGTAAACAATGTGGAAAGCTGCCATTAAGAATTCACAAACATACACGAAGAATTAGAAGGCTAGTTTATTTGTAATAGTACTAATCTTCATTTACGGTTATGGGATTCAAGGAATATATCTTTCTTGGTATGACAGTTTCATAAATATTAATAACATGAAATTATGCACACAATATGAAACGCATTCTTATTATCGAAACAAAAACGACACTTTCCGAGGAAAAAGCTAAAAATTTGGAGGAGAGAAATTTCATTCTGCTCTGCAACTGAGGTGCATCATTATTGAAATGTCGTTCGACAAGAAAATCAAGTAGGAACAGTTCAAACCTTAAATATTTTAGGTCAAGGTGTTCATCGAAGATCATTTTACAATAATAATTCAGTTGCTTTCTGATCTTCGCTGCAAGCGCGAAAATTTACTTAAAATTAGGAGCATATCTCATGCCAAGGTAGGAATATATATCTATTTTTGAGACAAAAAACGATATAAATATATGCTGCAATGAGTGAGTTTTGTTAATTGCAAACTATGTGGCGATGATAACAGCATATGTACGATACAACGACATCTCGGAGTCACGGAATACGCAACGTCCATGTCATAATTTTCTTCAGTGTCTTTTGAATGAAAGTCCACAAAAGATAACTTGGAATGAACTTATGTGTCTGTCAAATTTTAGGTATTTTTATTTGAAGCATTTTACCACAAACTACCGCTTTTTTATCTGTTACCATAAAAGTGTAAATTGCAAATAAAAGTGATATATTTACCATGTTTTGCCTTGTCGTTCGACAACTCAAGTTTTTCTCGCCACTCCTTGATCTTCACCACTAACTGGCCCATTTGCTTGGCGAAGATTTACCGAGTTTAAGACGGATAGCTTGTTTTAAGAGTGCAAAAGACGCCTACCTAGGTCCCAGAATTCGTCCTCACAAAATAGGTTGTAAAAAGACCACATATGTTTATCTACGATTCAAATTAATTCTTTAGCCTGGAGTTTCTTGTGCTTCATGTTGTCAATTTCGCTTAAAGGATGCAGCTGTGAAAGGCTTTGTAGTTCCATTGGTTAAACGGTAATTATCTCACTTCATCATTTTGTCTGAATGATTTGGCGATAAAATTCATTGATTATTAAAATTTCCTTTACGTGCAGGTGTAATGCATGTCAGTGTATTTACACGCTCACAAAGATATGAGATCGCCTTCTTTAAACTATGGCGACAAAAAAAATAAGAACACGAAGATTTCAGAATTCAGTACACGCACATCAGAAAAGATTATCTCCCAAAACTACCAATCCTATTTAAGGTTTGTAGAATTTCGAATCATGAATATACAGTTTAATTTTTCAAGTCATATTTGAGTCAAAAAATAGGCAGCAATCATTGTTAGCATCAATATTCAATTATTCGCCTGTTGTCGGAGTGGTCATCCAAAATATTTAAAGTTACTTTTTATTGGTTTTTGAAATTATCCAGTAGCCGTTAAAACGGTGAAAATGAAATATTTGCTTATAAGTTCACCACGTTCTCTTTTCGCATCCGAAGCGAGCTACCCTAACCAGCCTGATGATATGGTCAAACAATTGCAATATTTTGGAAAGTTGTAGAAATGCATTAAGTGTCTCTCTAACTTTCGCAGTTGTCTGACTGAAGCGATCAGCAATACCACCTGCGTTCATCGACTTCATCCAAAAATTTGCATAAATAATTGCAAGAAAACAACGTGGCTAAAAGATTTCCCAATTGTGAACGGACAAGTTTGAAAGGCAGGTTTGAGGCGGTCCCTTTTTTTTTCAAAACGATTGGCATGTTCACAACCAAAGATAACTGAGCAAATTTTAAACAAGGGAATTCGGCGTTTTCGCTGTATAAATTCACGCAGGGCGTAAATAAACTGATACCGGCAAAAAGTCACTTTAACCCTCGCGAAGTTCCTTTATGGAAATTTAACGAGTTTAAAAAAACGGCAATGACTTTGGATATCAAGGACCAAATGCCAGATGATGGCAACTTTTCAAAAAACACTGCTAGATTATCCCTTGCGATCAGTTTAATTAATGGCCTACAACTTACCGGATTTGTATGGTCTATTGTTGTCCGTTCATGGAAATTCGAACAGCTGACATGACTGTCAGTGCAAATCATCATTTGTTCATTTAGCTTATAGCCAGCCGGATATCGTCTCGGATCGGATGGTGCGTCCTTATGACAGTACTGAACAGGAGGTGAGATCCCGGATTCCGTTATGCTTTACCCAAGGCACACTAATTAACGTTTTCACTGACTTGGTGAGTTTATTTCTCTAAAGGCTCAAGTCTAACCACGGATGAAAAATTGCGAACACTATATAAGAAAAAAAAACCCGCATTTTTCTGTTCTGTTGAGTTGTTCAGCGGCGTTTTAAATCAGGTCCGTAGATTTTCCCCTTCTTGCTTGAAAAACTGTTTAAATTTAGATTCAGTCGGAGCCCGTCTCAGCGATGGTCTCATGACTGAGTTCGATCAGAAGCCAAGCTAACTCATAAAGAAATCTTATTCTCGATCATTTAAACTTGAACAAAAATACACTTCGTGAGTGCTTTAAAATATTTAGTATAAAATTTAAAACAATAAATTTGAGAAACGTTTTGCTTAAGATTAAACCCTAAATAGGGTTCTACTAACTTAAATGGCGCAAAATGGACAAGTATTCATGTACAGCTTATTTACACGTGATTTGATTCTTATAGCTGCAGGAAGTAAGTACATGGCGGTTTCTGAGGTTCGGCTGTAACTGCACAGTTAGCTCAGTTTTTGCTCTGAAATCATCCAAGCAATAAATAATGCAAATTACGCAAAATGCGAGAAAAAGTGAGGCCAGACAGCTGCCACTCGATCATTCTTCTTTTTCTCCGCATTCGGGTTTCCGCTTTGCACGCTCAGAAGAGAAAGAAACCTGCTCATAGTGTGAGCTGTGAGCTGAGTAATAAAGGACCCAGTCAGCCTTGCCAATTTCGATTCCATCGATATAATAGATAATATCTATGAAATTGGGGGGGGGGGGGGGGGGGGACAGTGTCACAGTGATTTGGGTATCCCCGTTTTTTGAGTACCCAAAAACCCTAATCCCCAGACTGGGGCGAGTGAAATCATTCATAATTCTTCTCAATCTTACCAAGCTTTGTTTCAATAAATTAAGCATTCTTTACCTTGATATAAACACAATACGTCTCTGAAAATAGTCGCAATTTATAACAGATCGTCTGACCCGAGTCCGCAGTTAGACATGCAAAACCGGATTCACGCGCGCAAAAGGCCCTTGTATAAACATGCGCTTGGCGCCTACCGATAACCCTTGAAATGCACGGTATTTTAAACAAGACAGGAAAACCTCCTCAAAACCTCCGAGTCTGGCAATTGAATAAAATCAATACGCGAGCGAACATATTGATGTACGGCCGACACGCAATATGCAAATCTCAAGCTGTGACTGACCTCTTTGTATGTTACCTGTCTGAAAGAAACTTTGTCTTAGGGAAGGTACGTTTTTAATGGGGGTGGGGGCGGGGGTGGGCCTGGGGTCATCAGTAAACCTTTTACAAATTGGGGAGGGTCAAACCTGGTTTATTCGCAACCGGAGAAGGGTCACATCTTTTTTTGGCAAGGAAAAAATTACTCCAGGTCGCTTAGCTGACTCTTATTTGTTCAGCAGGACCGCTCGGTTTCGATTCTTCACAAATCTCTTCAGCTGATGTTTGAGGCCTGACAACTTTAAGTTGAGTGTTACTCAGGGAAAGGTAGAGGAGTTTCTCAATTCAGTTCCCGCTCGAATGCAACTATGACGTCAGACAACAATTTACTGCTAAGTAAATATGGTGACGAGGATGTCGATTACACAGCCCCGAAACACCTTCTTACTGTCCTTCAACGGACATCGAAGAACACATGGAGAAGACAAAACCAGCCGTTGTCTCGCATTCACCACAAGCGCATTTTCAAGTTTTCACCATGCAATCACACGCCACGCAATTTTAAAACTGCTTTGTGTGTAGACGCTGTTATGTGAGTAACACGTCCGGTAAGTTATTTTCACTTCCGGTTATTTTGGTCCTGGAGGAGGTGCTCAAGGAAGCTGTCAGTCCTTATAAAGAAAGAAGAAGAAGAAGAAGAGGAAGTAATGAAGTTACGACGCACGATTAAGGTCGGTGTTCTTTTATTCGACCAGTCAGTATTTTGCACCTCGCTTTTTCAGTTCTTTGATTTACTGTCTATTTCTATTACATTGTTATTAAAAGAGAAAATACAAGTCGTCAAAATGTTTAATGGCACACCGTCTCAAACCCAAGCAGCAAAAACTAGGATGGCCTAGTGTCTTGGTGAACTGTACGCTACCACTAGCAGTAGCAAAAGGTATCTGTCTTTTCTGTCTTTCTATCTATCCAGCCGTCCGCCCGTCCGCCCGTCCGCCCGTCCGTCCATCCGTCCGTCCGCCTGTCCGTCCGTCCGTCCGTCCATCCGTCCGTCCGCCCGTCCGTCCGCCCGTCCGTCCGTCCGCCCGTCCGTCCGCCCGTCCGTCCGTCCGTCCGTCCGTCCATCCGTCCGTCCCCCGTCCGCCCGTCCGTCCGTCCGTCCATCCGTCCGTCCCCCGTCCGCCCGCCCGTCCATCCGCCCGTCCATCCGCCCGTCCGCCCGTCCGTCCTCTCGTCCATCCGTCCGTCCCCCGTCCCCCCGTCCGCTCGACCACCCGTCCACCCGTCCTCCCGTCCGCCTGTCTCTCTGTCTGTCTGTCCGGCTGTCCGGTCTTTCTTTCGGTCTATTTGACTACCGCAGTTAAAGGTATTGTAACGTGCAACGACTTTACTATACCTTTCTAAACTTTTTTCTTAGAAAACAGAGAATTGGAATATGAAGCAACCCAGACGGAACTGCTAAGGAAATGTTTGACAAGGTAGAAAAACAGGGCGTGCTATCAACGATCATCAAGAAAGCTTGTAAAATAAGTGAAGAACTGCTTGCAGACCTGGGTCGATGGAGGCAGTGAAAGGGGCTATTTAGCTTTCCGTGAGCTCACCACAGAACAAGAAGTGGCAAGCTCTCGACAAAGCTTGAACTCAAGCCTAGAAGCGTCAGAAGCCTTAGCGAAGAGCAATTAAGTTGTCGCTTCCCGAAGCACTTAAGGTCATTCTACTGAAATTGAACCTGCACTGAGATTATTGTCAAACTTTGCTTATTGATTTTTTTATTTTATAGGACCATAAATTTTGAAATAAAAATGAAGGGTTCCCATTTTCTTCAGTTTAGGAGCAACAACACCTTGTTTCTACCCTATAAATCCTTATAATAGCACCATGATTATAGTCACGATTGCTTGCCTAATTCACGTTTTCCACGATTGCCTCTTGCCCTACACTGAGAACTGGGCCATATTTATTTTACATAGAGAAATTTATTATTCAATTCAAAACAACAGAAAAAAATTCTAGGTCACCACACTTCCGTGATGGCGAGGTCCAGCCGTAAAGAAAAAGCCGCAATTTTGTAATGCGCACGCGTTAATCATTAATAGGAGGGATAGTCAAAGAAAGAGCAACAAATTATCAAGTCTAAGACAAAGTTTCTTTCAGACGGGCAGGAGGTTTTCCTGTCTTTTTTTAAATACCGTACATTTCAAGGGTTATCGGTAGGCACAAAGCGCATGTTTATACAAGGAACTTTGGCGCGCATGAATCTGGTTTTGCAAGTCTTTTTATTATATAGATACTGATGAAATACCAGGATTTTTCCATTTACTAAAAAAATCATATCTTCAACGCGCCCAGTGAAGATACTACTTTTATCTTTCACGTGTGAGCATATTGCGATGAGTGACATTTTGCGATAAGTGACTATTTTGGCTGTATCGAAAATGAATAAAAAAGTTGTTTTTATGAGGAAATTTCATCAGTATCTATAAAATTAACAGAACATTACATGACCGCGCGGGGATACGGATTTTATCTTCTCGTGCTGAAAGTATCTCTCACTCGTTCGCTTCGCTCACTCCTTCACCACTCAAAGATAAGATATCTAAGATATCTATCAATGTAATATCCTCTATATAACTGTGGACTCGGATCAGACAGTCTGTTATAAATTGCGACTGTTTTCAGAGACGTATTGTGTTTATATCAAGGTAAAGAATGCTTATTTCATTGAAACAAAGCTTGGTAAGATTGAGAAGAATTATGAATGATTTCACTCGCCCCAGTCTTCCCACATATCTACGTTTCGAGCTTTTGTGTAAATGTTTTGGTGATTTTTGGGTGTATTTGGAGATAAATAGTTTTTCTCAAAGGATAAGTGAAATTTGCGAAAATAGGAAATTTTGAAGATTTGACGTGTACCCCCATCTTAAGTTGTGTTTCTAATGTTTCTAATGTATGTTTAATTATCTTTAGTTAATAAGCCGCCATGTGCTGCAGTGGCCCCCCTAACTTGGCAAAATACTTTCCTCTAGCAGAAGCTTGCATTTATCATTTTCCAGCGTTGAAATGGCCGGGGACTGGGGACAGGGGAGCTGACATTTATTCTCAAGGTGTTACGCTTATGAGTACATATTTCAGCACAATTTGTCTGTGGCTGAAGCCTTCAATGATGGCTCATGCGAGGGAATATCATTAAAAAGAGATAAATGTTATTTGCATTAGCCTCGGTTGCAAGCTAGTGTCCAGTCCAATGCCGAGAATACGACTACGTCCTATAAACGTCATGGATATGAAGTAAAAAAAAACCATTATAATCCAGAATTGTTTTTTTTTATTTTTCTCATCAACACCAAAGTACTATGTGCACAGACCTATCGTTATACAAATTAACACCGAACCTTGGCTTGTGTTGCTTTAACTCAGTGCCGGCATTCGCGTGCGAATAACTACATTGAAGCAACTGGCGAAGTGCTTCGTATACATGGTATACGAAGCACTAACGAACGCCCCCAAACAACGCCCTCGCTAAAACCTATTAAAGTTACTCAGCATTTTTATCGTTCTCGAGGATACTATTTCAATTTTTACTATCACAAAACTAATTTGAAATAGTAGAAAAGTTAACTGTTTGCCTAACTCAGTCCGGTGTATACCAAGCGAATTTTCTATATTACGAAATCATTTTTGTGTTAAGTACTCTTGTACTCAAGCCTATGTAGGCTAAAAGAATCTGAAAGTTATATACTAACGAATTTCAAGCTGTCCTAGAGTAATTTATTTTCAAATCTATTCAATAACGCTTTACCAAACCTTTGCATAAGAATTATAGAAACGTAAATAAGGTTATATATATCAACGAATTCAATCAATAGTATAAAATATCGGTTACTATGATGTGAACGGCGGATCATTCTAAAATTAGTCTCTAACACGCAAAATCGTATACTGAAAATACGAAAAGTAAGTTTAGAAAAATACTTGATTTGGGAATAAATATACTTTTCTCTGTGAACAATCCTGTACATTATTGGGCTAACAAAATCGATGGTATTTTTTTAATAGCAGTAAGCGTATCTATACATAAACATTAAAGTTCGACTACTTTTTTTGGTTACAATTGAGACGACAAAATATAAATGTTATCAGCCGCTTTATATTGTTATTGTTTGATAATAAAGTCAACCTTACTCATCCTCAGGAGGGGGCGAAAAACGCGAACGGCGAACAAATCTTTTTCTTTTCTTGTCGTTTATGATGTCACTTCCGCCTGGCTGACTGTTGTGACAAACATCACCCACATACGTCACATCCACGTGTTTTCCTTTTTCTTTCCTGATGACAAATCTCACCTTGACGTTACACTCTGGTCGCTTACATTCCGCTCCTCCTCTGAAGAACACTGCTGAGTGGATTTTGCGCGAGTTTTCTGATCTCACGTGATTATTCTTGAAGCGCAAACTGCACCATGGGTTGCTTTCTTTAACTTTGCTGAGGAAGATTCGAGTCCAGTCCCCACTCAGCAATCGGCCACCGCTTGGGAATGTATTGATTGGAATTCTCTTCCAGTCCTCTTTCGTCAACTTAAATCTTGCGGTTGTTCCATCGATGCTCTTTCTAAAATACTTTTCGGGTTTTCCGTCTTCATCACCTGCATCTGATGAATCAGAGTCGTCCTGCAAGAAACGAATTTTTGAATGGTACCAATTATTGAGACACTCCAGAACCGGAAAACTTATAGTGACAGCTCTAAAAAAGCAAAAAGGCGTTTTTGCTAGGCACTTTCGTGGCATTTGCGTCGGCACAATCACGGTTGGGCCCACGGCGCATCTGCGATGGATCGCCGACGCACTCAAATTAGCGCGAAATGCAAATCGAATTGGCGCAATTTTGAACTATGCGATCTGTAAATATCGAATTGTGGGAATTGCGTCTGCAGATGATGTTCACATATTTTCATCGCCGACAACCACCGGCTTGCCTGCGAAGTTAAACTCAGCTCAATTTCGTAGGAAGCCGGCAGTCAAAGCCTAAGACAGATTATGATTCGCCAATAAATGTTCACATATGCCATAATGGTGTCCCAGGCTGCGCCGGCAGCTATGTCCCATGTCGCCGGCATATGAGAACCAGGCTTTATTGAGGTGTCACCGCGCCATCGGCGCCCGAACTCTGCAGAAGGATGATAGAAACACTCGTTGCAGTCTGTATTTCTCCGTCGCGGCTGATAAACTAGATTTATATTTGACTGAAAAAGAGGCTAGGAAAATAAAAAATAATTTTTTTACTGTATCATTTAAAAATCAGTGTAAAATGGATTTGACAATATTGACGGGCCTCCTCGATTTTGTACATCTAATTTTCGGTCTCTCGCCCTTTCCATGCTTCACGCGTGTTTCTAAAGGGTACTTTATGCTGTGAAATGGAATTTATAAGAAGCAATTTTTTAGAGGTCATAGATCTGAACGGTTTCCGCTGTTACCCGCACGTGCTTCACAGAGTTTGTACACGTCTCTTAGTATTGGATAGGTCTCCAACGACAATCTCCAAAGATTGAAATATTCCGTGAGCGGACATATTGCTTGTTTGCATGGAAATTCTGCAGAAAAATTTAGAAAGTCTGTTTAACTTTTAAGTGAATCAACGTCAGGAAACCCCAGACAAGTTTTGAGACTCAAGATTCAAGTTTTGAGCTGTAATTATCTTTGTTTCTGTTTTAATTTTATTCAATTGTTATACCTCCCATCATAAATACGTTTTCGGATTGGAGGAGAACGTTTCACGTGCCGTGGGTTAAAACTCACTAACCCCTTAGGGAAGAAACGACCTTTCGAATCGCACGTGATCAGGTCATTTTGTTGGCAAAAGAATATGTGAAATATCATATATTTGACTTGCGGAGAAAGATATTACTCAAAGACATGATTGATCATCGCAGTTATACACACCACTTCAGCAGTTGTGGAATTAAAGCGAATTTGTTTGTTTGTTTCTACTTTTGATTGGGAGGAATAACAAAACACTTGTTTCTTCGAGACCCTCGATGTTCCCCGAAGCGACGCCGATAGGTACATTGAGGTCTCGGGGAAACAAAAACCAATGTTTCCATTGGGCCAGTCATTAAGTGCTTATTATAAATTATTACTTCCAAAAACCCGAAAAGTTGCCCATCGGGTATAAATCAGCCTTCATATACACTCAACAAGGGATGGTTGAAACACAGGTTATAAAACAAAGCCTTACCATGTCATCATATTCCAGGTGCTGGAGATGATCTGCTTTGCCGCCATGGACTGATGATTCAACCTGTACGTGTTAAAAATAAAATCTTAGTTTGAAGTCAGTTACCGCACACTGTCCAGAATTCATTGTTTGATTACAAGTGATTTACTTTCTGAAATTTGACAACTTTCCAAGACTGGCATATTATTCAACATCCCAAAAACAACATAGTCCGTTCCATGGCTGAACAAAAAACAATCGAAAATTGATCGTCGGCTACAACGTCACAAATATCCAACTGACAATACCGACTAAGAATCTTGTGTTAGAACGGACAGAGGTTTGTGCCAGCACTAACACTTTTTAAAATCTCCGAAGTTCATAAAATAGCCTAGTTTGGTTGGGAGAATAAAGAAAATAATCTGTTTTATTTTTTTCTTGGCTTGTGAGCGGGCGGAATTCTCTAAATCCTGCAATCTGATTGGTTCCGGGAGCGGGCG
>OMLO01003078.1_pt1 | contig 13723 bp, 6 predicted proteins | sample 1674811 | NCBI WGS metagenome assembly OMLO01 (sample SAMN06265003, study PRJEB25207) | coral metagenome | isolation source: Coral host | place: Mexico:La Bocana,Puerto Morelos, Mexico | collected 2008-11-13
ATTGGCTAGTAGCATTCAGTGCTTAATTTTCATTGGCTGTTTAACTGTCCGATTACAAGCTGCTAGTAATCGGACAGTTTGGTGCTGCACAAGCCAGATTAAGCAATAAATAAGGGCTGTTAAGAACCAATCAGATTCGAGCATTTTGTTATTGCCACAATTAATTTTGAGATCGCTTCCATGTAGTGTCCTGTTTGTTTTGGTTTCTATGTGGCGTCCCATCATGCATCTCTTCGGTTTTCTGAGTTCCGTTTTGGCGTTATTTTTTTGCGTTCAGTTTTGTTCTCTACTATAAGTTCAGTCTTGACTTCCCTTTTGTTACCTCTCAGTGTTTGGTTTAGATTTTGCTTTCTTATCGATGTCTTGTACGTTTCCATTTTTGTTACGCAATGTTGATGGGCAGCTTGAGGTTTCGCACCCAAGCGAGTCTCATCGATTCAACCAGTGATTAAGTGCTTAAAATTTATCTTTCTTTTCCTAAACCAAAAAGACAACATTATGGCCATATATAATGAAACAAAATCACACAAAACATGTGGGTGCGAAACAGCAAGCACTTCCTACTGTAATCCATTTTCCGTTCCCTTTTGTGGTCCGCGTCCGTTCTCTATCCCGCATCCTTCTATGAGTTCCGCTTTGAGTTCTGCTGTTGCACTTCCTTTTGCTATCGTTATCACTTGGGGTTTGTTTTGCTCATCATTTAAGTTGTCGCTTCTACTTTTGCTACGTGTTCCTTCTTGTGTTCCGCTTCCCCTTACGTTTTGCCTTCTTTTTACTCGTTGAAACGCGGAGAACCCACTAGCATCCATCCAGTATGCAAATGACCACACCTACTCACTCGTAACCGGAAGCTCGGTTGGCTGCAGCTGAAGGTAAACACCTAAAGTAAGCTAAGCTTCTTAAGTAAGCAAAGTAGGTAAGTAGGTCAAGCTTCTCAAATAATCTAAGCAACTGAAGTCAAGCCTGTCGAATAAGCCAAGCAACTTAAGACAAGCACCTCAAGTAAGCCATGCAACTAACTCCAGTAAACCTGGAGTAAACCAAGCGTCTTCTATTACCTTGGAATTAGCGCCTTCCTTTAAATAAACGCCCCCTTAGAATAAGCGCCCCTCCAATCGGTCAAAATTTAAATAACGCACCTCCCCTGAAATAAGTGCCCCCTACTCTTTCCCCTGTTTTATGGACGAGTAAAGGATGTAGAGTTTTGGTCGTTTTTATCTCAAGCAAGTGATTATCGACCCATTCAAACACTGCACATTGAACGTCGCCGACTGATGGCAGTGAAGATCTTTTTTTTTGTTACCTGAAGCCTAACCAACCTTGTGCAGCAGGCCTAGACCAACTAAATGAGCTATATTACGTACATTGTAGTTCTTCAAGAGAGACAGGATCCGGCCTTCTCTAAGACTGACACATAAAAAAAAAACTGACCACAATTGACCACAATTTGAGAAAAAGTTAATAGATTAGCGCCCCACCTCGATTAAGCGCCTCCCTCGAATAAGCGCCCCTCGTCTTGTCCTATTTTTGAAATGAGCGATTCGTGGATTTATTTTGCATTTTCAAGTAAGCACATTTCAATCTCGTCATCGGAAGAAACAACCAACTTCCGGTTGCGTGACCGCCCTCATTGTGTGCTTATCACGTAATCTTTTATTTCGAGTACAGCTGACAACAACAAGATAGTTGCATTCGAAAAGATCCGTGTTCGACAGTCCACATCTCCATTTGTCTTGCATTCGTCTTCTAACTTTCTGGTGAGATTTGCTTAAGTTACTGAATCTTTAAATTAATCTAAAACTCTTTTCAACGTTTTCGAATTCCCTCGTTTTAATTCTCAGCTTGTGTCAATACTTAATTTAAGGTTATTATTGCTCTGTACTAAGATTACTGGTTATGATGGCGTCCGATTCAAAGATTGTATGATAAAACATTTTGTTCTCTCCCTTTTACCTGTACAAGAAGCCGTCTATAAAACTTATATAATTAAAACTGATCTGGATTGTTTAGTAATACGGCACACATGCCAGCCGGCATTTTTTTTGTTGTTAGGATTACAAATACCGAAGAGCTTTTGACATAACATGAATAGACCCATAACCCATAAGATGAAAACAAGCAGCCTTGTAACCATTATTAGGAACATTGTAGCACGTGATCAATATACAAGATATTTGGGAAGATCGTTACATTGTAATTTCTTGAAACCACAAAAAATCTACAAGTGAGCTTACTTCTAGTCAGTACCTGTTTTTGTGAACTGGAGTTGAAAGCCGTCACTGCTAAGCCCTCTTGTGAATTATTGTACTGCTAAGGGCTAAGCGGTTACTCCTTGTAATTTTTGGTAGAGTGGGTCTCTTCAGTTACCCTTTTTCACGAGGCCTATGTATGCCATTTATTATACCCATTTTCAAACTTAATTAGCTTCTAAAATTCATACACGTTTTCAGGCCTTCAGGCTTGCATTTTATTCATGTTGATTAGTTTTTTCACATAATTGTCATCTTGTCTACGATTATCAGTTGAGTAATTAAGGCACGATGGAGCTTTGGTGACAAATATTTGGACTTACAATTATGGTGTTGCCATGGGCAACTTTTAAAACTTTTTTAACAATATTGTCGCTTCCAATTTTCGATGCTTTGGCCTGCCTGCTAATGACTTCAAAGGACAACAAGTTGCAACTGAGAATGAAGCCAGTTACCCATGACAACAACACAAGTTCAATGTTAAAACCTGATCACCAACTTTCATCACACCCTACTCAACCGATAATATACAATTATTGGATGAGGTTTTTGTGATATACAGAATAATCAAGGTCGAGGTAGGGGTTATCAGGCAAAGCTGAAGGCCGAGGCTGATAACCTATACCGAGACCTTGATTATTCTGGTTATCACAAAAACTGAATCTAATAATTGTTTTATTATACATTGAACGAAACAAAAAAAAAACTCATGTTTGTGCTTCTTCACCAACGGCAAGCAAAACTAAGCAAGCAAACATGACATGATTACCCTTAGAAATCATGCACCGCAGTCATACATGACATGATTAATACAGTTATGACATCACAGGCGCTGATTTTGAAAATTCACTGTATGCTTTCGGCCAATCAGAAAAGAGATAGTGAGTTCAATGTATAATAATTGTAGTAAATATGTTAATGTAAATACAATAACATTCATGTGCTTTTGAGATAAAGGCATACTATCTTGATCTATTTCTGACCAAAACAAACAACCAACCATCATGATGCTATAGAAATTACAACCAATCAGAATAACTGTATTTTTTACAGCTTGGCATAAAATAGTTATACAATGCTTTCTCATGGGAACCTCCGAATATCTTCTTTTCCTCTTTGCTTTTTCTTGGTATAGTGACACTTAACTAAACACTTGAATCTATACGAACAAAATACAAGTAACTTGTGGCATAGTCTATCGTATACATGTACCACTGAAAAACGTTGCATATAAACTAGTATTTTATTTTTTTTCCCCTGGATAAACTGCATGTTCATATCCTATCCTTTATAGTGCCTAACCTCAACACTGATTTTGGCCATCAAGATGTAGCCCGATATTGAGCACAGACAAACAACAGAAATTCAACCCCCCCCCCCTTCAAAAAAGAAAAACAAGAATAATAAAATAAAGGTAAAGGTTATATTTTTCATTGTTCAATTAAAAGCACAATACCACCACCCTGCTGATTTGCTAATATTTCAGAACTTCATTATAAATTTATTATTATTTATTGTGAAAAATTGTGAGTCTTTGAAAATAATTATTAAGCAGTCTCTGTGCCATTGGTCAAAGCAATTTTGTTTGGATGTGTATGTGTGGAGTGAGAAAATATGGAAATAATATATCTCTACACTAAAATAAAAAAGAATGACTTGGCAGACATTTGTTCACATGCAAACCTCTTTTAATATTTGATTGAAAACTGTAGCCACAAAATTTTATCTAAATCAAAATTAAGTAAAGCACACTTGGACACTTTTCTTCCGCTCTTGCCTTACATTTTCATTGCAGCAGTTGAACCATAACTGAATTAATTGTTTTCTTCACATCTAGAAACTAATGATGCAGAAAAAAGGATCAGAACCAGATTTTTCAGAGCCATGGCATCTCAGCGATGTTGTCTTTGTTGTTGAAGATAAAAAGTTCCATGTCCACAAGGGTACTCTATCCATGTGGTCACCAGTGTTTGAAAAGATGTTCTCCTCAGAATTCAGAGAAAAATCATTGAGTGAAATTCCTCTTCCTAGGAAAAACGCAGATGAAATAAAGGAGATGTTACTTGTCGTATACCCAACATCTAAACCAATCAGTGAAAACAACTGCTACTTTCTCCTGTCCTTGGCTAGAGAGTATCAGATGGAACAACTTACAGAGCGCTGTGAAAAATATCTGTTACAGAGAGAGAAAACCCCTCATCAAGCCATCGACTTTCTTGTGTTAGCTAATGAGTTTAACATGGAAGATTTGTGTAAGCAGTGCGTTGAAATTGCCAAACACATCTCAATATCTGAACTGCGACGTCAAGAAAAGTATGCTTTGATTGCACCAGAAAATGGCAAGCAATTAGCTGAAAGGCGAGTGGAATTACTTGAAAACAAAATATTGAGCAGTGAACAACGGGTAAACTCAGTGAAAAAGGAGGTTAAGGATGTGTGTGAGTGGGGAGTAAAGGAGCTAGCACGGGTTTTGTACCTTCAGAAAAACCCTGAAGGAAGACGCACTCCTCGTGCACTTAGTGACTGTACAAAACTATTAGAAGAAACAGCTCAGGAAAGTGGTGAAGTTAATGTTATGCTGCAGTTGTTATGTCAACGGTTCCGAGGCATTTATGAGCCTTATCATGCTTAGATTCTGTGTCATGTTGGATCCTATCAAATAATGGCACTTATAAATAACATGTAGGGTGTTTCAAGTACAAATTGTTTTTGTCACATGATTAGTATGCTATCATGTGAGTGTCCAATTACAGGTATGTAATTACATTTTGTAACTGGATGAATGTAATTGAGAAACCTACTCCATTCATACAACAATAACTTGCATTTTAATGGCTTCCCGAGTCTCAATTTTCCCTGCCATTTTTTTAAACTTGTAGAAAAAACTACAGTAACTGACTTTTTTCTCAAAAATGGGCTTTTGTAATTTGGAAATTAGTTATAAATGCAATTAATTGGACCTCATGTCCTACAATTCAGGGAGTAATCAAGAGTGTAATTTGAAATCGGCCTCTTGCTTCCTGCTTACCCCACTTTGAAATTACCCAGCAATATTACTCAGACCCTGAATTGTACTCCACTTGGTCCAATACCATTAGTTATTTTATTAACAGCTCTAGTAAACTCCTGTCTGTAAGTCGTCCTCCTCCTCCTCTGTAAGAACCTTAGTAACATGTTATAAGCCCCTAAATCTATAATTAAGGGTGATTTCAATAGGTCATACTATTGCTATGGTAACCTGTTGTTGCATGAAAATGATAACCTGTTCACCAAGAACTGGGCATGACTGCAACATCAAGTGATAAAAAGTAGTCATAACAACCCATAAAAATCTAAGTGCTGGAAACTGTTTTGAGCCACCTTAATGATCAAATTCTCTTGGCTTTCTCTTGAGTGTCAAAAATATCTCTAACTTTAACTGATATATGGTAACACCAACAAGTCCAATTAGCCACATAGCCAGTGAAATGGAGGGGAATGACAGAATGTACTAACATCCAGCACCACAAAGGGTCTGGCTTTGAATCCTGCACAAGAAAGTCACCCTACTCGCTTCTTGGAACAGAAACCATTATCACATGGAATTTTTTATCACTTTTCTGTATATAACATAAAGCAATTTTACTCCAAATTTCAGAAACATGACAAAATCTGACTCGTTGTCAGATCAAATTAATATCCTCTACAGCTAAAAGCCTCTCATACATGTATACCAGGAGACACCAGAGGACCAGGGAAATTGTATGTAGCTGGACCATGACAAAATGTCTGGTCATATAAGAGGTGTGTGTTAGTGGACATATGACTGTATTAAGCTTAATAGCAGAACTCCTGTGTGCAGCACTTTCAACTGTTTTTCGGATAGAGAACAATGATTCTTTCAAGACTCCAGAAAGTAAAATGGTTCTGTAAAGTACTCTTGGATATGAGTTCTTGAAGGACTGATGTAGTTATGGCCAATAAAATTACAGCAAACCCTTTGCAATAGTATTATTCTAATTACACTTTAGCATGAACAAATAACTTGAACACAACAGATGCAAAACTGCATACTGTATCTTTGAAAATGTTCAAATTTTCCACTTTTGAAGGCATTTCTTAGCTTTATCTTGAATGACAATAAATCTTACTCTAACTTCCTTTTACATTTCTTTCATTCAGCTATCTTTCCTTCATAATTATATCTACACGATCATATTACATAAGAAGTATTTATTGCATTTGTTAATGTGCAAAAATATATCTTTTGAAGGACAGCTCTATTTTACATCATTTTGCTGTTAATATAGCCCTAACCAAAGACCTGACTGTTTGAAATATATTGCATCAACTGATTTTGAAGGAATGAATAATAAATTAATATTGTTCAGCTTATATGTTGTTATTTTGTTGGTCTTCTATAAACTGCTTGAGTGTTGCTGAATCAACAGGTATGTACAGGTATTCTACACCATCAGTACCCTGCAATGATACACCAAGGAAGGATTTAGATTCATCTAATGCAACTTACGTTATTTCCATTTGTTAAGTAACTGGCTAGTAGAAGCAAGTGAATGTTTTATTAAATACCACCTCTTACATAAGGAACAGTGTAGCTTGGAGGAAGGGGCTTAAAGACAGTCACTCCATAGAAAAGAAGGAAAAGAAGAAGGAAAGGAGAAATGGAGAAACGGTCTGCTCACGTCCCTTAGATTTCAGAATGACGCTAACCTCCCATGGACAACTTGATAAACTGAGCTGTGTTTATAAATGGTTATCAAGGGATGAAACGCCCACTGGCAAATGTTATGTGTTTAATACCATCTGCGCCCTACTGTCACATTTAGCAACGTGCACTAAAAGCCTCCTAGAAATTAATTGTGAGTGTTGTAATTAAGCCAATACTGTAGATGACTATATAAACTAAATACATGCATGTGTGGTAACTGTCAACTTGAATCACCTTTTTGGAAGTTATGAGTTTGTGATCACGGAATTCTATTAGTTGTGCTTTCAATGTTGAGTCACTATTTACCAAGAACTGTTCCCGGCATTTAGAGTAACAAGCATTAAATGACAGACCTGCAGGAAGACAACAAATGGTTATAACACTAGTTTAACTCTACCCCTATGACCCAGATGACACTTCAAAACTTTAAGGTGGCTCTGAACCCACTCCGTAGGATTTTTTAAACTTTGCATAAAGTTGCCTCGTATCATGCTTATTGCAATTTGATAATAAAAAATGGGGTCACCAAGCTCATTTTTGAGTTATAAGTTTCACCAGGTCATAATGTCATGTGCAGTACTTACAAAACAATATTAATGTACTTACTTAACTTGTTACTTACGTCACTTACGATGCTAACACTTACACCATACATACACATACTAACGCTACTAACAATACCAATACTTACACTACTTACAATACAATATAATTACGTTACTCCCGCATATAGGTCATATTGTTGCAATGGTAACCTAATTTGCCACAAAATTGACTGCAGCACACTCAACAATGATTGGGCAGATTTTTGATACCATGAGTTTGGCATCAACCAAAATACAGTGGTTTTATAATCGCCCTTTGAACGCTATGCCTTGGAAAGTGCTTTAAACGGGTTTGAGCCACCTTAATCGGGCTTTGAACAACATGGCCTAGGAGCTGTGCTTTTAGGCTTGGCTAAATCTATATATTAGGGAATACTTAAAAGTAAATTTGCAGTATATAATAATTATATTTTGTTGTTGTATCATTCTTATTGCCTCATTCAAACTGCTTTTCAAGGGGCCAAATTGACCTATTCTTTGTTTTTTCAACATACCTGTATTAATAATATTACCTCTGGGATTGCAGCAATGGCACAGCCTGGCTCAAATTCTATGCACACAAATGAGTAGTAAGCACCTCTAGACAATTTTAAACTAAATACTTAGGAATTAACGATGATTGCCAGCAGCTGCAGTATGAACTGACTTACCAATATAACAGCTATTGTCCTTCTCCTGAAGCTGATGTCCCGCTATCAGGATGAAGATGCCTCGAGCATTAGGAGTCAAACTACGGAACACATGAACCAAGGAACTAAGAGCCAATGCTCCAGTGTGCTGTACTAGCAGAGAATTCTCATATGATGTCTCCTCCTTGTATGGTTCAAATGATGTCACATCAAACCATGACCAGTTAAAACGTCCCAACTGAGTATGATTCCAAACTGAAAAGATTATATTTCAATAAAATCAACCATAATTATTCTCTGATAATAAACAAAAGGTCTGCTAATTCCCCATCTCATTCAGTTGTGAAAACAAAGGTTAAAAAAAGGTTGAAACTATTCACTCACAGTAGTTCTAAGTTAATTTTCACAAAATACTTTATAACAAAAGATGGTTTTAAGAACACAACCCAATTTTGGCTGCCGATGTGACTAGACTTGACAGTAGAATTAAGAAATAAAATAAATTACACTATTTTGAGAGAAATTAAGCCACAACAGCCTTAGCTGGTTTTCATGCTGGTCTTCTACCCTGGAATTCGGATGTGTTGGTTTTTGTGGAGAGAGGAAAACCAGAGAGGCCAGAGAAAAACCCTTGAGGCAAGGTGAGAACCAACAACAAACTAAACCCACAATCATATAGTACCAGGCCAGAATTGGACAAGGGCAAAATTGTTGGGAGGCAAGTGCTCTCACCACTGCGACATCCCTGTTTGCCAAGACCTTTTCAAGCTTAGTGGTTTAGTATAAAGAGGAAGGAGTGAGTGTTTCCACCCATAAAGTAGTTTGAAGGGTTTATAATGTCCTCCCTTCAAATAGTTGTACATGTATCAACTTCAAAAGTATGTTTTCTCAACAGACCTTAAAGAGTTTTTTAAATGCAGGTCTAAATATTGACTCCACTGATTCATTTCAAAATTCCTAGGTTAGTACTATCCTTGATTTACTCACTAAGAGGTGCATTGATATGATCAACACTAGCAATGACATGAAGAGCATTGACTTCTGCAAGAAGGCTGAGGATTGTCTGAGTCTGAAATACAAATCAAGTAAAGTAACCATTAGTTATTAAACACCTCTAGCCTCTGCATGCGTCTTTACCTTCCATTTTTATGTAAGAGAAGTTTTACAAAGCATTTAAAAGTTTTTTTCGAATTCTGAGTTTAAATACATGTAAAGTAGTAGTCTTGAATATGGTGTGAAAAAATATTTTGGACAAAATCAGCCCTTCAAGGTCTACAGAAATCATTCATCAAGCTAGTTTGATTTTTAAAAAGTTGTCTAGTTGTATCAATTAATACACAGGCAGTCCATACATGTACAGTAGACACTCACCTTCTTGGATCTTAGCATAGAGCCATCAATATTATGAATGATTATGAAAACCTCCTCTGGGCCTAAAACATACAGTCCCAAAAAACAATACATTAATTTAATAATTAAGATGGTATTTATACTTCAACTTGAAGGTAATTAAACAATGAAGACACTGTCACAAAGTTCACTCTAACAATCCTGTCTCAGCCAGTTCAACTCCATGTCATTGAAACTCTTGCATGTTACTTGAATGCACTTTGAAGTTCAATTCAAAACAGGCCCATTATACATGATCACACAGACCTGCATTTTCACTATAACAAGTAGAGCATTATTGATTAATTCTTTCCAACACTGTAGCATAATTAACATTATCTATTTATCACCTCTTAAATAGAGGACTTAGTCTGGACAGGAGCATTTCAGATCACTTCATTTTAACAGTCCAATTTACACTTTAGAAGAGTCACTGGTACTACTAACATTTCTCACTGCTGAAACTCTGTTTGATAAAGTCACACTGATCTGTCACACTCTTGAACGATCCATCATGCATTAAAACCTCCTCCGTTATTAGATTGAGAACCTTCAACAGTAAAATGTTCTCATTAGTAACAGTATAAAGTAACATAATACAGTAACATTCTGAAAGCAACACCCATTGTTACTTGCAGATTAAGCAGCCCTTGCTTTTTATCACTATTTAATTCTTATTATTTTAACTATTTCTAGTGGGTCAGCATTATCAAGCAGAACTTGCAAAATATTATGATGTGAAGAGTTCTAGATGGGCCAAACTCTTTGTGGGTGCATGGTTAGCCTCGGCATGTTCCATATACATGTATGAGGAAATCTACCTTAAGATATTGTTTTGAATAAAACTTTGTATCACAATCATCTCATAGTATTGTAGACTACAAAACAGTCCTTTTTTCTTCCCTATTTGGAAGGCGCAAAGCACCGCAACTGACCACAACTGAAATCTTGCCTACGAGTGACAACATTGTAACACTGAGCAACATTGTAACACTGAGTAATCCTGTCCGGGACTCAGATATTTTCTTTGTCCTATACTCGTGTCATGTTGAATAATTCATCTTTCACTGAGTAATGTTGTTCCAGTTTTCCTACATGGTTGGTTCATAAATTGAAATTGATATTGCAGCACTAAGTCTAAAATAGTCTGCTCACATACACTTCAGATTTCAAACCTTTACAGGGATGAATACCTGTTTACTTGTTGTCATTTTGCACAGTTCAGACAAACTTTGCTGAACACGAGCTCATCTCTATGAACTATTCATATTGGAAAAAGGAGCTTTATGTTCAGGTAGGCAATGAAAGGCAGGCAACTGATTTTAATCATTCAAAGTAGTCGGTTTGTAAGTCACCGCATGAGCAGGATGGTGGAATTGCTTGTACATTTAATATACAATGTACAGAATGTCACCTGCATCTTTCAGACTGATTTCCACCTGATCTGATCTTAAGTGGCACAAGCAACTCAGGGTTCTGACACATCAGCTGGATGCTTAATTGGATGCTCCATTTGTGGAAGGTAGGTTAAACCTGCATGTTAGTCAAGGCCCACCAGCTGGCTGATGCTTATTTCTGGTTTCTAAGTGGCATGACTTCAGGTCACTAGGAGTATTTTCCCCTCTGGATAGGATGCTAATCCATTGCAGGGTTACCCCATGGCATTTAATTCATCAGCACCCATTTAAACACCTGGGTGGAGAAAGGCACCATGAAAGTCTTGCCTATGAACACAACACAGTGTGTCCCTACCTTAGGCTTGTACCTAGCTGCCCAATCCAGAGTTAAGCACATTAACCATGGGGTCATGTAATACAATTATATTATTATTATTATTATTTTTTAGGTTTTTAAATTTTTAACTTTTATGACTGATATTTTAGCTCAGTAGACTTAATTTAGTTAGGTATTTTTATATTTTAGCATAATGATTGTAAAGTGCTGTGAAAGATTAGCTAAATAGCGCTATATAAATGATTATTATTATTATTATTATTATTATTATTAATGTACATGTAATTGATTTGATAAATTATTACCTCGACCCTGATCCTCTTTGAAATATGATTAAACCAAAACTTACTGACACACACATGTACACTGTATATAATTATTTACATGTATCAATAAACACTTACATTTTTTATGGTGAGACAAGGAAAAAAGCCATTGACAACAACTTGAAGGTGTTGAGAAAGCTTGGAGGAACGAAACTGATCAAGCAAAACTTTTTTAGATCCAAGGCCATAGAGAAGAACACTGAATCCATTTCTTAAAATAAAAGTATTAGGTCCAACTGTAAGTACACTCAAGTACATGAACTAGATATAAACTCTTAATACGTTATTCAAAGTGTAACTCTTACTAGCAGTACATGTAGTTAAAGCTAAGCAGTATACAAGATAACAGAACCCTAGTAGGGCTAATCAAATGGTGGTAAGTGAAATTTATTGGGAAGTAATTTCACTTGCAATTTCTCAATTGAAAATTTTAATAATTATTTCTCAGTTGCCTTTTAAATTAATGCTGAAATTTCACACCAAAATAAATGAGTAATTTGTCACCCACTATTATAATCATAAACTTTCCCAGTTATATTTTGTTTCAAAAGAAGGCATAAACTAATCAACCATAACTAAACTGTGTATAGTGTGAGAAAACTCTACCAAGCTACTTAAAGTGCCTATGAAATGAAAATAATTGCAGCTTATTTGACAGGCTTTTCAAAAAAAATTAATAATGATATTTTCCTTTTTGGAATATCTTTTTTCGTTTTAGAGATATTGACGTTTTTCTATTATGCAAATTAGGAAAGTGACGTCACAGGTTGTGCAACTAAAATTGTAAAATACTGAATAAAGAATATCTCTGGAAATATTGAAGCAGTGTTTTTCAATCTTGGCACCTGGAATGTTTCTCACAAAAGACACGAAGCAACACCTGTTGTGCTGTTTCCATGACAACAATTCTGCCGCTGGTCCTGTCTTAATCGAAACAACAATTCCCAGTTTTTGTCTTAACCAAGGACCATCTACTCCAGTCAATCTAATGGTGAGAGTTAAGAGAATATGGTTACCATGTCTGTTACAAACAGGAGCCTGAGTCTGTCCTACCTAAAGGGTTAAAAATGAGGACATTTGGTTTTTGACAGAAAGAGACTGGAGCTAAGAGAGTTTCCATGACAATGACAATATGGTTATTATTTAGTTTCTTTTGTGATGAACATTTCTGGTGTCAAGTTTGAAGAACACTTCTTTTATATTTCCAGAGATATTCTTTATTCAGTATTTTACAATTTTACATGTAGTTGCACAACCTGTGACGTCATCACTTTCCTAATTTCCATAACAGAAAAACATCACTATCTCTGAAACGAAAAAAGATATTACAAAAAGGAAAATGTCATTTTGATTACTATTTTTTTTTTTTGAAAGCCTGTGAAATAAGCTGCAATTATTTTTCATTTCATAGGCACTTTGAACAATAGTGTTTCTGTTGAGGAACTATTGACTGAAAGTTTCACTGCCTGACAAGCAAAGTTTTGACGGCACATATGGTAGTTTTAAGAACCTCTAATTTCCAATGGCAAAGTATCAAACTGAGACATTAACACTCTATTGTCTCTATTGTTCACTACTAAATTTTTTTCTGCACACCAGTTTAAAAATCATGTTGAATTATTTTCATTACCAGACCAATTTAAACCAATAAGAATCAGAGAAAATTTAGTGGCGAACTATCATGAATCAAATAATTCTGTTCACATGCTACTGTTCTTTTTTTCTGCACAAGGTGGTTAAATAAGTGTGACAATCAAATATGGATAATTTATACCATTTGGTAATACATTATTGAGCAAGGCCTTGTTTGAACTACACACCTCAAATGAAACATCCACTTTTCAAACAGAGCTTGCAGTTTGTGATACAATTCAAATCTTTCCTCTGGATGGGAACTGGACACTTGATTTAACTGAGACAGCAGCTTCTGTACACACATGAAAGATATCAGAAAGAATAATATTCATTGTTAGTATATACCACACAAGTGAATAGTGCTTTTCGCACGTGCTGATTGGCTAGCTCGGAGGTGATTAGCCAAGTACTATTCACCTCTGAGCAGCCGAAGAAAAACAAAATGACT
>OMLO01003079.1_pt1 | contig 13721 bp, 5 predicted proteins | sample 1674811 | NCBI WGS metagenome assembly OMLO01 (sample SAMN06265003, study PRJEB25207) | coral metagenome | isolation source: Coral host | place: Mexico:La Bocana,Puerto Morelos, Mexico | collected 2008-11-13
TGGCTTATGGACTTTAGGATGACTTGGCCGTACAGACGAGGAAGCCTTAAAAGACTTCCAAATTGACGAAAAAACTTTCCATCAAAAATCACATTAAGACGACTTCTGCGTCTGAGACGAGTTTTTCATCCAATCACATTGTCAGTAATTTAATGCGAAAGAAGCCATTGAGGATGCCGTAAGTTAATTGCTCTTTCTGTAGCCGTAATTTGTAGTTAGGCTAATCTGGCCTGGTTCGTGTATCATTAACTTAGCATGCGGCTTTCCTAGATTAAAAAGGGCTCGCGCAGTTAAGAACTAAGTGCCGCTCATTTCGAGATTTTTGGTTTATTGTTGTCTTGGCATTACTAATTCCAACGAAATGGTGTACCATGATAAACTATGGTCCAATTTCAGTAGCTGCTGTAAATTTTACGTCAATCCTGCAAAGAAAAGTCTGCTAAAATCGTCCAGTTCAATTCCCGTCTAAGGGACTTAATTGTTTCTTGTTTAAAGCGTGCAAATTTAAGCAGTCCGTGAAACACACGGAGTGAACTACATATTACATATTGCCTTAATTGTAATCATGATATTTTTTGCTGTAGTAGATACAGAATTTGCCAACCGTTTTCCTCTCGGAAAGAGACAACATCTTTATTTTAAACTGAAATATATTACAATAATCCCCAGACAGATTAGCAGTAGCCTTTCTCACAGAAAGCACCTAAAATTGAGCCAAGTCTCGCCGTTTTGGAAAAATGAAGGTCTCTTAATATACATTGATATAGGGTAAATGGAGTGTTTATACACTAATTTTTACATGTAAGCGTTTAAAAAGGCTTTTACGCTTTTACGCTTTTACGCTTTTCTTTTAAGTTTTATTTATTTCGATTAATGGGCTAAGCGCTAAAATCGTAAAATTCTTGATTAATTAGAAACATATTTCCAAACCCCGTCCTCTTTCGTATCTTGAAGAAATATTGTCAAGTTTGGGATGTTGAAATTGCAAACAGCATTCAACTCTTGCGAATGATACAGGGATCCTAATTCCTACAAATTGTACTGAAGTTCCATTTTCATTTTTCATTCTAACTACAGTTCCATGACGTTTCCTCGGGGTTCTGGTAAAGTAGATCTAAAATGGCGGTGAACCTGGTTTCGATGAAAACCCAAGGAACAGGGTAACGTTCACAGTTACATAATCAAAGCCAATATGAATTTGCGAAAAGTTCACCTCAAATCTAGCGTTATTGACGAGTATGCATGGGGATCATTAGTTGAATATATCTAGGTACCTCGAAGACTGGAATTAAACGCAGTGTTTGCATATTTAAAGGTCACGGCCGTACTTGCAAATTTGTTTTCTTGCTCACTTGCTCTGATAACGCGATGTTTGTAAATAGTTTTCAAATCTATAGGGCCACTGCTTCAAGCTAGGGGCTCGGTCAATTCATGAATCTAGTTGCGGGAAAACTAGATGGACAACGGAGAAATAGCTTTTTGCTCGTGACAAAGCCCTCATACCTCCTGTCTGGCCTTTACTGTGGTTGTTATTGACTGGCCGTTAGCTTATATTACATGGAAAATGCACGGAACCGTTCGAGGTTTACAGACCAGTGACAAGCTGGACATTGAGAAGTGCAACCTGCGAGTTGTTGTTACTTGTTAGTTGGACATTTTGTTCGTTTCCTGGCAACATATTCGAGTTTCCCAATAATTTTCTGATTTTTCTGCACAAATTTCTGAAAAGCTTCTTGTCTCTGAGACTCCTAAATATGTTCTTGAATGCATCTTTGAACTCTTTACTCATGATATAGTACACTAGCGGATTAGCAGACGAATTTATCAAAACAAAAAATCCAACTTGGCCAAAGATCACGTTGTAGTAAGGTTCCGTCCAAAACGTCGGTATGATAAGTAACAAGACCCGTAACGCGTTCAGGGGAAACATTGTCACGGCAAACAAAACAACCAAAGGTGTAAGAATCCTCTTTGCCTTAGTACTTTGTCGCCAGATTGATTTAGCACGTCGTTCGGAGTTTTGTGACGACTGAGATGTCATATAGCTTCGGAACTTGACACTTTCACGTACTCTTTTTGTTATCTTGACGTATGTGAATACAATGACAATCAGAGGTAGCCCATACCAAAAGGCAAGCAGAGTCACGGAATGGGTCAAAAGGAACGCATTTGTACCAGACATATCAGGCCAGTCTGTGAAGCAAAGTTTCAGATCGGAATTGTAGGTCATGATAGGGTATAAAGGTACGGATGAAACTGAAAACGAAGCGAACCAAACCAAACCAATAACAGCAAAAGTCCTCACTCGACCACGAGACCTGTATCTTATCTGGTAACGCTTGGCGCCAACAACATTTCGGTATCTCTCGATGGCAATGGCTGCAATTGACCAGGTGGAGGCGCCGAAGAACATTTCCACCGTAGGATTCATGTACAAGCATGCTTGCCGTCCTAACAACCAGCGAAATGGGAAGAGGTATTTTAACAACGCTATAGGGTAAATCAATAGCAATACCCCCAAATCCGCTATGGCCAAGCTTAGCAGGTAAAAGTTCATTGATGTCTTCATCTTAGCCTGGCCAAGGATCACGATGCATACCAAGACATTGCCGACCACGCCGAAAAACACAATAGTCGACCACAAAGTTATTTGGAACACTGTGGCTCCTAGAGGCTGGTGGAGATATGTTGGAAACGCAAATGCTGTTGAGTTTACTGAAGATGCATTGGTGGCGTGTGTCCCATTAATTCGCATGTCTTGCATGATTGTTCTTCTAGTTTTCTGCCTGCGAGAGAAACGATACTTACATTTTGAACAAATAGAGACATCTATGTATTTAATCTATACCAAAAAATAACTCTCATTTCTCAATCTCAGCAGTCCTTTCCAGGCAAAATCTTGCCCACATTGTGTTCCAACATAATCTTGAAAAGATTCAGACCACTAGCTGTTTTTTTCAAGTTTACATTAATGTAGTTCTTCTCCAGTTTCGCTCGTCGATGCCTAATTTTATTTTTGGTGTCAGTTTTGCGTTCTTCTACGGTTTTAAGCAGTTGTTGCGATGATATTTCAGTTAATTCCATGACCAGTCGTTAAGAATTGAAATCATTGCCTGATATTGATGACCAAGTCCGTTTAACATTTATTTCATAAACAGCAATTTATTTGTGTTTTAGTTTTGCTTTTGTTGTTTTTTGCATCTGCAGAAAACGAGCGTGATACGGGATTTTTTGACTAGTTGGTATAAGGGATGGTGTTTAAAGGTTTCAGTTCTGCCTGTTCTCGCAAAGAATGGATTTCAGTCAAACACTTTTTCATGTTATACCAACAATTGCAACGAATCCTCCTTCAACGATCCCAAAAAGAGTTAGCTCCATAAAAGAGGAAGAATCAATGTAATCATTTTCGGCAAAACATCTTCTGTAATGTGTTAAGCGTTGTAGGCCTTCTAAGGGTTGGATTGAACATTACATTGCACATCCACCCTAATACTATATTTAGTTGAAGAGTGGAATCATTTTTATCCCTGATGACTCCGTGGACCGCTGGCAAAAGCTTGTAACATTGAATTGACTAAATACAGTGGCTCAAAACCTCGCTCGGAGGAACACTAGACTATCTGGGATTTTTTTTCTTTTGGGTTCTCACTTCTTCAACGATATTCCAACCCTTTTGTTCGCAAGTATACTTGGCGAAAGTCGATGAAGTTTACGCCAAAAGTTCACAAACATTTTTGCTCAGACTAGACTGTTTGAATTTTTACAAAACCTCTAATCGATGTCAGTGACGTTTACGATAACAATAATGACCTTTAAAGAAGGCTAAATACACCAGGAGAACAGAACGAGTGTTAATGATGTTTGCTCTCTATAAAGGCAAGGACGAAATAAAAATCAAACAAGGTTTGAGGATTTGCACAAGGGTTTGGTAAAATTTATAATATTCCATCGGTGGCTGCTCTAGGAACACCTGAGAAGCAACAGATTTTAAATAACCACTTCTGACATCTTCATTATCTTGTCTGGTATTTTGCTATGTTATTTTGGTCTTTTATCATAGGATATATCGAACCAATTATGCCCCTTGGTCATAGTCTTGTGTCGTAGCATTATTAAAACGTTCGAGGATAACCTTTTAAATAGCTTCCTATTGATTTAAACTTAGCCAAGTTGTCAGCTTTCGACAAACTCAGAATCTAATTGGCCGCGCAAGAACCTTTAATCATGGAAAAAGCGTGGTGTTTGGCTTCCGGCAGTTTGAAATTGGCCTGCTTAGATGAAAAATTGCTTTTTCAAATAATAAACGACAAGAAGATTGGAGGGAATCACTGGTTTAATTTTTTTTAATCTCAAAATAAACACACTTATTGAATATTGCTTTTATTAACCAGATTTTGGGTTTTGGTGATCACGAGGGCACCTGCGAAGACAAACCACAACCTTTTAATCGCTTAACCCATAGCATACAGTTTTATTTATAATTCTTCTCGACTTAGCTGAGAGATTGGAATCTTCCACCTTAGGGCTGGTGACGTATCGTGCCGTGTTTTCTACACTGAATTCATCCTCGTCTGAATTGCGCACTTTGGAAGTGTGTATTTATCAAATTTTCGTCTTGAAAAACAGATATAACCACCTTAATGGAGGAAGCACTTTGCTGATTTTGGAATGAAACGGCCACTTAAGTCCATGCACTAAAGTCCAGTTTTCAAGTCCACTTAATTTTTTTTTCACGCTAAAATAAACGGTGTTTTGTTCCGTAAACTAAAGTAGCGGGTCACATTGAGCGACATGAACCGTGTCACATTTCAGCTTTTTGAAAGGACTCGATGTCAAATCAAGTGCTATATCTTTGGAAGGTTGCTGCCATGTGTTTTTCTAGCTATTTGAGTATAAATAATCTTATGTCGTCGCCGTTATTTTCAAGTGCTATTTCTTAGATAGAGCGATATTCTAAAGATCACTCAGTACTTTTCCGACTTAATAACGGCAAACTAAGTGAAACCCACAATCTTCAGGAGCGAAACAAGTTACCTTTAGTTTTTGTGGCGCATCACCTCGTCAATGAACTCTGTAGCTTCAATGCATCAATTTTCGAATTTGCGAGAAAAGCTTCGAGAACCTGCTTTTATTGTGATTTTAACAACATTCTCGCAGTGTTCATTGGTTTTCGGCGTCCATTTGTTCCTTAATTCACACTATTTTCCATACTACTCTTCTAACAGGTCTTCAAATTGGACACCTACACCTTTCAACCGTCAATTACATGCAATTAAAACAAGTTTTGCAGCTGTTTCCCTGCTGTTTTTAAAGCTGATGGAATATACCACTGACAATTTCACTAAAACAATTTCTCAGACGTTTTGACCTCAGCTTTTGTTATTGGTAGAAATACTGAATTAGCAACTGGTCCTTGTGTCGTGAGATCGAGAGAGCACTCGCACTGATGATTTTTCTTACAGCTCGCCAGTACACCATTCCCAGAGACCCAGTGGCAGTTACTGGGGGAATAAAAAGTCAAGACGGCGGGAAAAATCGGAAAAGAAAAGTTGGAGAAAGAGCGAGCAGCAGCTGGAGACGGAATCTTGCTGTGCAGTTCCAGGCAGCTCAATGAATGCAGATTTCTGATTGGGCAGAAAGAACCATTTGCATTATTCTACTCAATTGACAAGCAGGAGGTTCACAGCACGGTTTATGTGTTCTAATACGAACCGAACACGAAAGGCAGTTCTGTCATCGTGTTTTTCCGTCTTACTTAGCAAGATTTTTACTCGAAAAGAAAAGTTTACATTTCCATGTCGAGAATAGGTGATCGCCGATCATGTCAGCCAAACACAAAAACTGTCGAATATCAATGTTTCGTTTTTTTCAAGCTGTTTTTGTTATTGTTGTCGTCATTATTAGGAAGGAACTTAAGTCTCGATTGCTTTTTGATTGGCTTAAAGAGAAGAACCACGTTTGTTTTCAACCATGATGAAAAACCAACGTTTATTGTTTTCGCGTAAAAATGTTTGGACGCCCGGAGGCTGTACATGCAGCTTGTTGTGCCCTTTGCATACCTGTCCAGCTTGAGCGATCCAAGAAATTTTGAAACTTTAGGTTACACAAAGTAACGATGCTTCCTCGAGGGCCTAATATCATCACTTGAACAAATACCTTTTTTATTCTCGACGTCAAAAATCTTTAAGAGGGGATATAATCTGCATTTCTCTCTTACTGTTATCCCATGCGGACATGTTAGGCCATTTTCTACTCTTTCCAGCCATTGAGAGAAACTGGAAACAAACTTTTCTTTTTGAGTAAAAACTCGCCATGAAAATATGGCCAACGAACTAGCCTTCATGTTGGCCTCGTATTAGACACATGAAACGGCTGTGGACTTGCTGTCCTTTGATTGGGCAGAACAATACAAAGGGTTTTTACTGCCCATTCAGAAGCCAGCTTTTTCAGGGCGGCTTGGAACTGCCGCGGTAAGTTTCTGTCCCCTTTGGCTCCTCGCTTTCTCTCCAACTTGTCTTCACCAATTTCTCCTCAGCGACATTAACTTTCTCCCGCCCACCAATTGTCTCTTAGTCACAGACAAAAAAACTAGTAAAAACTAACCGTGAATTGGACATTGTTGGCAAGGTTTATGGTCTCAATGGCAGCAAACAGAACAAATTAGGTGAAATACACTTTGTATTATGCAGTTTTCACTATTTAAATTGGCTCCTAACAAGGCCTTTTTGTGTAGCTTTACCAATTGCTATTGACCACCGCGTCGAGTGCAGGCTTCAGAAGAAAATCGCTTGAGTGAGCAGTTGAAAATCGACGTGAAATTACGAGTACAATGTCAACAATCCCTCTCTAAACTGTCTACAACAAGGTCCCGCGAGCTATGTTCGCCACCTTTTGGTTTTCTGATGAATAAACGATTAACTGATTTCAATCTACCAGCAGCATCTGCATGGCTTAGGGAAAATATGGCGACTGGTACATTACATTACATTACGTTATGACAACGCTCGAAATCTTTAACAGCGCTCATAAAAACGTTCAAATCATTCTAAAACTTTCAAACCAATACCGATACAACAATGCACTTTATTGGGTTTGTAAGTTACCATCTTTTTTCCTACACGGCGACTAATCATCCTTCGAAGGTTTCCTAAATGTCCTGTTCCTCGAATTGTTGTTAAACATAATAGAATTGTAATGTGGAATATCCAAAAAAACGCTGCATTCAAAATTTGTCATGAATTGCTAAGACTTTCAAATGTATGGCATTGGTGGCCCATGATTTCTTTAAGAGTCACAAAATATATCGAAATCAGTCAGTACACCCGTGAAATTTTTAAATGTTTTATTTTTAGAAAATATTATTTACTTTTTTATTGTGGAATTCACGAATGTGCTTGTTTCAAACACGTAGGTGTAGCTCACTGATCTTTTAAATATCAAACTACCTTGAAAAATAGGTACTTTCCTTCAGAACTGAAATGATGACAACTGAACTGATGACGTGATATAATTTGTCTTTTACCTTTAGCCAAGTAATGTGCATTCGGCAGAGATTATTTCTTGGTAAGTATATCCACAGAGGGCAATTCTTGAAAGGTGTCTGTAAAATAAGGAGTATAATAAATATCCACGGCCCAATATGACGGCTTTTTTTTTTATATTTTTTGAATCTAAAATCCTCTCTTACTGGGAGTTGAAACAACCTAGTCTGCGATTATGGTTCCACCATAACGCAACAAAATGTAGCTGACTTTTTGTTACAAGGGTTGATTATCGACATGTGTGTTTAACACTGACCTAGCTGGGGAAATATTGTTGGATACCGGGGATTTGGCCGTTTGTTCTTAATGTTTTTGAGACTTGTGAAGATAGCGTGTGAAGAAAACTATTTTCTCTGCAGAACGTCGGTTACATTCGCGAATGGAAGAGAGTCGGGGGAGAGCGTGTTAAAGGCTGCATTTGGCGCGCTCACAGCGGGACAAAACTCACCATGAGGCTTTTGTTTAGACATGAATAAACCGCAATAATAGGGCATTGACATGCACAAGTGTCTAGTCGTTTTCTCGTTAGTTATGGCTTCGAACACGACTTCTTCATTTTTTTACGCAGTCAAGTGAACACTACGTAGAAAGTTAGGTGACCACAGAAGACCAATATAACACAAACACGCCACATCCTACGCTAATTAAAGCAGTGCTTTTGACCAGAGGGTAGAAACTTTTTATTTTGTTTAAATTCGCAATTACGAGGCTTCGGTATTAGCCACCGCTGCGATATTTTCTTTAGATATAATCATATTTGTAGGTGTTCTGTTAAATAGGAAAAAAACACAGGGGTGGTACGAATATTATAACGTTGCCTTAATAAAAGCTCTAAAGAGAGGACGATCGTTAATCTGAAATTTCATATGTATTATGTTTAGTTTTTAAAGCATCGATTGACTCCCAGAAATTCTAAACGCCTTCTGACACGCATTTGAGAGAACGATCACTGTGGTATGATAAAGTAGTCAGTAACCAAACAGAAAACCATGAGGTATATCCTGACAAATGAACCCCGTATAAACAACGCTAAGATGACTGGCCAAACGTTAAACCCATAAATACAAGCAAAAGTGCACTTACGTTTATATATGACCTGGTTGAAATCTAAATCAGTCGAAAAAATTGCTCAGTCGAATAAACGTTGTCTATAAAGATCCGCAGCAGGTTCATCGACTATCTGGTCTGTGTTTTGCCTACCAACCCCAACATGGGCCGCACGAAATTGATCTGAATGCTAATGATTGCCTTTCGAACACAAACTTAAATTTGATCTAATCTCAATATTCAAATTATTGCTTAGGATTAAGCACACTGGCGCTAACCACTACTTGCAAAAAAGCTATGGACGGGGTTATTACGTCTATGATCCAGCAGGGCATGATTAGCAATACTAGAACTTCAACTATTCAACGTAAAACCAGTATTATGAAAGCTGCTGAAGTAAAAAGTGCGCTGTTGACATGCGATCACCTAGTGGGATGGCCCGAGGGCACAGCTGGCATGAAATAAGGGAGGAGGTAAATAAGTCTTGTATCACCCACGTGGGTGGTTTATTAATGATTACTTTTCAATAGAGTGTGAAGTTTTCTAAAAGATGTAAAATGTTATTGGATTATTAGGTTAGAAGATCAGTATCTGCACCTCTGCGGTGTCTTACTCTTATTTAACAACATTGAATGAATTTACATTTATGGAAACAAGACATGTTCTCCATGGTTAGTTGTTTAATGAGTTACAATTTAATCACTTTGTTTGTTGCAAAGGACATATCGAATTCAAGTATGTAACATTCCGTTGAATTCTTTGAAAATAAGAAGAAATTACTTTTTTCCCTCTGGTTCAGTTAGTTTTCTCTACATTGACAGTTGGTTCTTTTTCACAATAACTTTCGTCACAACAAAGTTCAAGGCTTCACAACGAATGCTACATTGATCTCTACTTGTACAGTTGTTTAAAAGTTACCTTTTGACAAACTCCCAGTAGTTTCTTGTATCAATGGAAGATGAATCGCGTTGAAATCTGAATGTTATTTTTCCTTTTAGTTGCTACGTGTCTGTGAAAACTCGTTCTCTAGAGTTCTTTCACCCGAAGGCTCTTAAGAACGACTCCAATCAATATATGAATTTTCTTAAACCTATTAATAATTAATTACATCTAAACATAGGTAATCGTAGTCGTCAAGATGGTTTGGATATCTGATCTTATGTAGGTTAAGCAATTTTGGGGGGACTTTTGTTTATTTCAATATTAAAAATGCAGATAACTTTTCATGAAAATGGACAAAATTCGTAAGAGAGAAAAGAGTGCAAAAACCGTGACAATTAGACTACCTTAGTCTATCTATTAATTATTAAGTACAAAATCTAATTTTTATAGGTTTCTTTTATCCTCATTTTATTCCACCAATCCACCAATACACCCTCCCATTTCGTCTACAAGAACTCTTAAAAACATTCAATCTCGCAATATTCCACGGAAACCTCCGCAGTGTGCCTAATGACGTCATTTGCACATTGCATGAAACCTCAATCAGATCATTACAGTCATTCTCAAATGTAGGTCCCGCGGTGAAGCTGAAGCCAAGGCGATTTAAAGTCGTGTTCGTGAACTTAACTTGCCAAAACATGGTTTCCTTTAAGCTATTGAAATTTCTTCTAAATCCGATTTTTGAATTTGTTACAAACAGTTTTTTTTGCTTCTTAAATACAAAATTGGCTTCGGCAAACACATTTAAGGCAACGATATTGTTTACTTGACAAACAGGAAGATGTTTCACTGATGTTTTTGAAAATGTTCCAATTTTTTTTCGAACACAAAATTTGCTTCTGCGTGTGGGCAACAATGGTGAAACATTGAGGGAACAATGTTTCCGCAGACATTGTTGTCGGAACAATTGTTTTTGTTTGCGGGGGCCTTTTAGTGAGAAATATGTATTTGACCGCAATCCACGCCATCAATTAGCTTCGATTTGATTGGTACCTAACCCTTGTTGTCTGTTGATAGATATAATATAATGATATAGCCGGTCAGTATTTTCCCGCGGATGTGACTTCTGGTCTTTTCTGTCGTCCTAGATTGCCACGAGATGTGGTCCGAGGATTGCCAAACGCTGAAAACCGTTTCGCTAAAAAAACATCTACCGAATAACCTTAGCTGTGACACGTGTCCCTAAATTATTTAATTTGATAGCCAGATTTGACAAGGAAATTGCCAAGCAACCACTGGGAATATCAATAACGCCTGAAACGGTTTTTGTAGAATAACCACTTGTGATTGATATAATGCAGTACTTTTGTTTGTGGTGCCTTACTTTTTACGCGATAAATTCGCTCGAGGCAACATCGGTCGTTCTTCGGTTTTCTACTAGATCATACCGTAGGTTACTACACATTTAACAAACATTGATATTTAGTTTGCGATAGTCTACATTAGAACACTGCACTGACATTTTTTTTTAGCTGAAGGCCCCCACAAAGGTGTACGGTAACGTTACGCGAAATAAATAACTTGTAAAAGTATCTTTTATCTACATATCTTGTTCTAACATGGCTGGAAGCACGCCGCTTATTAAATTAATAGGAAATAAACTCCGCATTCCTTGCGACTGGGTTTAAGCTCTAATTTTCTTTGAAAATGATCTCCGCTGGTGAATGGTTGCTCTTTCATGGGTTGTTCTTCCCCTTCGTCATAGATACGTTTCTGTCAATTCGTAGACTGTTTGCATTTTTTTTCCTCTCAGTCAGCACTTCAGGGATTATGAAGAATGGTCGAGAAGGGATAACTCAACCCCCCTTAACCGTAAGCGAAAAGACCGACATTCTAGTCAGCTCCAAATAATTTCAACCTTGGCTGGAGACAGATTTAATTAGTTGTCGCCGCTCTGCAAGGAAATTAATCTGATCACATTAATTTTAACTATTCTTACCTGAGGTACAACCATAGCGCCTCAAACGTCTGCAGTGGAATCAAACATAACTGTCCAAGCCTCTGTGTCCAAGATATATATGAATTTATGCTTATCAAGTCGTCTTCTCGAATTCCGACAATTAAAACAGGCCACGCTCGAGTTGATTCGTACGGTCAAGCAACAACGCTAAGTTCCTTAGGGTTTGATATATCTCACGTAAATGAAAGTTGCCTTAAAACAGATAAATATCGAACCACTTACTTGGCAGGAAATTGTCTCTGCGTCCTATCAACTTTATCCTAATATGCTATAGCTCTCGTAACCTTCTATTTCATTTGAAATGTGCCGTTGCTGGTCTCTACTACGAGTACTCATATTTTTACCTTAAGTCCACCGTGACCGTGTGTGAAATAAATCTGATCGCATTAAATTTAGCTGTTCTTACCTGAGGTACAGCCATGACGCCTCAAACGCCGGCAGTGGAATCAAACATAACTGTCCAAGTTATATAATAATTTATGCTTGTAAGTCGTCTTCTCGCATTCCGACAATTAAAACAGGCCACAGACGCTCAAGTTGATTCGCACGGTCAAGCAACAACGCTCAAAGTTTGATATATCTTCGCTATGAAAGTTCTAAACAACGTTGCCTTAACGGATAAATATCATACACTTACTTGGCAGGAAATCGTATCGGCGTCCTCTGAACCTTATCTTATTATGCTATAGCCCCCGTAACATTCTATTTCATTCATGTGACGTCATTGGTTTCTATTGGCGACATAGGCTACGAGTAGCCACTTTTTTTCTTAGTCCACCATGTATGACCGGAAAAAAATCACGAGGAAAATAATGATCGTGCGAGCCATAGTTAGTCCCCTCTACTAACTATGCCCATTTTTTCCTCGCGGTTGTTTAATAGCGTCGCTCGACAGACTACGCGAAACAGCGACTATTTGTAGTCTATAGATATATTCGTGTTTGCGTTACATTGGACTGGAACTGTTGCAATAGACCAATTTCGATATATTAAAATTCAGCCTTAAAGATGATAGACCTCAGCACGAGGCTCTGGGGAATAACCCCCAAAATCTCTGTAGTTATTCCCCAGGGCCTCGTGCTGAGCTCCATTGTTTAAAGAAAGGCTGAAAATTGGTCTATATTGGTAATTTACATAAAAATAAATTGCCGGTTTTCATGTGACGTGTCAAATTTCAAAATAGAAAAATCAGCTTTCCTTTTGAGGTCTAGTTTCATCATTTAAAAGACCCTTTAAAAACTTGACATTTTAAAATGTTGAAGCTCAACAGCGTTCTTCATTTTGAAACTAGGGCTCATTCGGAATTTTGCTATCTTTTACGTTGCGTGACATTACAATGGCGGCCCGAGAAGGCTGTCGCATAGTTCAGAAGATGAATTTTCGTTTTAGTTTTTGCTAGCTGAACAGTACTTGGAGCAGAACCGCTTCGTTTCAATAGCGAAACCCAATCACAGATTTTTCTGTTATTTTACGGCCGTCATCATGTTTGTGCCCCTCTCCATACAAAGCTCTATGAATCTGGGTGAAACACTTCTGCGAATAACACGCGAATGAAAAACAGCAGAGATCTAAATCTTGGCGCGGTTGTTTATATATTGATCATCTATCATATCGCATATTTATTGAATGGTTACGATTTTTCGTGTTGATCACATGACCAATGAAAACCGAGAATTGAAAAAATATTAAATAAGATTACATCGTAATTATCTAATTATCTAATTAGCATAAGTCCATTTCCTGCTTTTTTGCTCAACATTAATGACGACAGCGTTGTTACAATTTTTATAAGCAATTATTGAATTATGTTTTTGTGATATCCAGAATAATCGAGGTCAAGATAGGGGCTAATAAGATGTTACTCGTGTGACAAGACTTTTTTTCAGCAGCCATTCAACGCAAGCCTCTATTACCAGCCTCTGTTTGGGAAGTCAGTCCGCGGTTCTCCCCCAATGGCTAGATGAAAAAAGCATGGAGCGTTTGGCCCTGTAGTCAACCGCCCAGACGAGAAGGCCCCTCTTACCGGGCCCTTGGCAAAGCGCGAGAAAACGGCTGACACCCACGCGCAAATCCATACCCAAGATAACTGTGCGCTCTACGTAAACGGGCAGGAAATATAAGACCTTAATTATAGCACTTCACCATTAACTCTGACTTAAAGGCCCATTTTCATCCTTGATGCAACGCGGTCGTTTGTTTTTGTTTTGAAACCGATCTATTGTTAAATGATG
>OMLO01003080.1_pt1 | contig 13721 bp, 10 predicted proteins | sample 1674811 | NCBI WGS metagenome assembly OMLO01 (sample SAMN06265003, study PRJEB25207) | coral metagenome | isolation source: Coral host | place: Mexico:La Bocana,Puerto Morelos, Mexico | collected 2008-11-13
TTCATAATCAATGAATAAGTAGGGTTAAGAGACAAAGGAATTTAATTTTTACCTGAATTTTATTTTTAACTACAACATATACATCAGATCTTTAGCATGTATGTTTATAGTCTCCATCTTTTCACCCAAAAATCAATTAATATTGATGTCTTATACTTGAAAGTACTTTAGAAATCACTAACGTATAAAATAAACTTTATAGGGAGGTGCACCTATTGTACAGAAAATACTTGCATGAATTGAGTATATTTTGACCACTGATATGAAAATTCTATTCAAGAGCTGTTAACGTACAATGCAGGATAGGAGATCCAGATGTCTCTTACTTCATGTACACACATCATAGACATGTACATGTACCTAACGTGTAGTGTCGGAGACCTGAAAGGTACCGGAATCTGTTTTGGTCAATTCATACAATGTAATTTCTATAATCAAAGCTAGTAGAATATAAGATAGTTTCATCAAAAATCTTTTACTGACAGTAAACCTTGAAAAAAAGGTGTTAACAAAAAACAAATGTGCATATCTTGAAAAAAAACACAAAAACTGAGAATGGAGATTTCAAAAACCTGCCGTGAAAGTGAATGTACTACTTACACAAATATTTGTAAGGAGAGTATTATTATCCTACACAGTTCCATACAGCCGGCCCTGACTCATGAACATGTAAAATTTAATAAATGTAAATATGATGGATTCTCTAAGAACTGCTTTCAAAGCTGAGCTTAAAACAAATTGTCAGGCTGATATTGAATTTTTGTTTCAGGTTGTGGAGAAAACCTTGCCAGAGGAGAAAGTTGGAGTTGTGGTTAAATGTAATGGCATATACCAGGTGGGTTTCAACTGAATTGGAGGAGGGAGTTATTTTATCCCATTTGGTCACCTTACTATCCTGAATTTTGCCTATAACTAGTTGAACAATGTTTGTACATTTGTATACATTGCTCACATGTCTACCTACCAACTCTTCGGTATTATGATAAAAAATATAATACAGTATTACGTGTTAAGTTAATAAAAAGATGACAGTCTCAGTGTCCTTCATGGGCTGTCAATAATGCAAGTCAGCGTGATCAAATGATCAAATTATGGTTCAATCTGTGGTTGATTTTTGAGGGTGACGAATTGGCAAGTTTTTTTGTCCGCATCTGCAGTTTGTACACATGTACATGTAGTTGACATCTCAGCATTTACAGCATTAAGCACATACATGTGTCAATGTAAGTTTGATGAAAAATTAATTCAAACACATTTTTCCACCAAATGATGCTACCTACACTGTATGAGCAAAAGAAAAAATATATTTTCAAGCCATCCATTGCAAGTAAACCAAGTTTCCTAAGTTATATTGTATGCAGATGACTGTACAAATAACGTGACATGATTAAGTCAGTGATCAGGTAACTCTGTTCCTAATTCTGATGGAAACTTCCTGATTGTACATGCACTGTAACTGTATTTCCCAAAAATAGGTTTGTTTAAGCAATACCCAGAAAAAAATGTGAAGTGTCATACTGACTGTCTCTGTATAGCCATTAGGTTTCTTTAAGCAGCCTCTTAAATGACATCACTATATACACATAAATGCAACTTAGCAGAAAAAAACGCAAGGAGCACAAGTCTTGCCTTCACAGTCAGTAGTGTTTAGATCAGCACATGCACCAGGATTCCATGTGTTCTTGGGTCAGCGTTTTCCATGAGCATTAGGGTTTCAAGTGTGGGGACTCTTGTCAGAGGTTTCCCCTCCCCTCTCCTTCCCTCTCTTTCCTGCTTTTGTCCCTTCTGTGGAAGGGGTCATGGCTGGGCTGCCAGGATTTGCCAGCTATAGGAGATGTCTCCATCTGGGAGCTGACTACCAATAGTGGAAGCTCCTGGATGTCTCAGACACCCTACCTCCACTTTGAAAGGCAGTTATACATCTACAATCTAAATATATTCGTTTGGCTAAAATAGTCAACACACAATCATACCCCTTGAAATGAAACATGGTAAAACTTTCATGCATGATACATTGCATCATCTGTTGGAGCCATGAGTGTTAGCATGGTTGAAATTCTCCATTCTATTCACTGCAGCAGAGACTTCTAAATGAGGCTGAATTAATAGTTAACAGGGATTTCTATCCAATCATCAATGTAAGTTGCAGCTGCTGGCTGGCTTACCTAGATGTTTCAAGTCTGCGTTAGACCAGATTGTATTACATATAACCATCACAGCTTATCCCAGTGGTCATAACATTAGAAGGAGTCTTTCTAGATGCTAGTCCCTTGTGGGGTTTCTGGCCAGCTCTAAATTGTTTGCCATACCCAGTTATACACTTGGGTGGACAGAGAGCCTTTGAGAGCAAAACATCTTGCATGAGTTCACTCACTTGCTCAATAGTTCCAATGGACACATAAATAGTGAAGGTCATAAACTCATCTTGCAAAAGAATTAACAGTTATCACACTGCAGGATGCTAACCATTTGAGGCTATGTGTGTTTATCATAATGTGCCTCTCTAAATAAACAAGATGTTAAAAACTACTGTACATTAAAGTTTGTGCAGTGTATAAGCAATGGTTTGATGTGCAAAACCCATTAGGGTTATGTATGTAATATTGAATAAGTATTTTTAATCAGGTTGCTGAGTACAGTGAGGTATCAAAAGAACTTCAGGCGATGAAAGACCCACTCAGCAATGATAAACTCTTATTTAGAGCTGGAAACATATGCAATCATTTCTTCACAGTGGACTTCTTGGAGAAAATTGTAACGTAAGTGGTAACATACAAGCAAGATGGTGAGGTCCTTATAATCCCCTCTTTGTAATTCTCTTGATGCAATGCATGCAATTGCAAGGTATTTGTATGGCTGCACAGTAATAAGGAAGTTATTGATAATGTCATTGAAGAGAAAAAATTATAATGGGTTTTAATTAACAAAGTTAATGTGCTGGTCAGCCTTGACCGTCTCTCTGCCTTAAGATGTTGATTCAGAATTGCACTAAGCAAATTTTCTTGTCACCAACTTCATGCCATGCAATTTTAGCAAATTTAGTTGGTTATCAACTGGTTAGAAAGCACCAAAGGTTATTGGCCTAAGGTACGTACATTCTCATTGGCATCTGCTGACAGTCAATTTCCATGTAGTTGCCAGTTGTTTTCAAGTCCTGCTCCCACTCCTCGTGACCTTGATCAGTACTCACCTGCTTAACAATTATATTGTACTAGATTCACAGTAAAAAGATCTTCAATCACACTACTAAAATCTTCTCAGTTGAGAAATTATGTGCTGCCAATCAAAACACTTAAACACCAAAACTTATACACTCAGAGAACATCACATGCTCTTCGATCTGTTCATCCAGATGTTGGAGAGAATGTTTACTATAATAACCAGAAATTCCCATTTGCGGCATTTGCTCTGACTTAGGACAAAACAGGACGTCATTGAAATAAGTTAGTTTATTGCAAATGAAAGAATCTGGTTTGCTGTGTGGTGGAGCTAGATTTAACAACTAAATAGAACCAGTTATCATGAACAAAATAACATGTAAGCCTAATAGACTGTCGAAGCAGACCTAATGTACATGTTATTGTTGACCTTTTTTGATATATGTTTGGAGTAGCATTTATATCACCATCTGTAATAACACAGATGTCAGATCATGGCAAGGCAATAAATCTGATTAGATTTGCCATTCCTTGCCTTTTCCTGACTTAGCCTTAGGGGCCAGGATTCACCTGAACTTCAGATACAATGTAATTATAACGAAGCATTATCTGGGCAGTGCTTATCATATGTTACCATGGTGACTATAAATATACAAATTTTGTATTTACACTATCCTATTGGTTTTTTTTAAATAATTATTGATAATTATTTTTAATAATTATTCCAATCAAGGCACAGGTTTTCTCTGAAATTGTGAGCCAGGGATCAGGCCATCTACTTAGCATGCAAAGTATATTAAGCCTAAAATCTTACCATAGTACATTATGTAGAATACTGTTTTTCTGTGCGTTAATCTCACAGACGTGGTACATAAAATAGTTTGTGCGTGTGTTTAAGTCACACTAGGGGTCACTGTTATGGCTGAATTTACGGTGGTATTTGCCCCTGGGTTTCACTGGATACGCAGTTTTTCCGATTTCAAAGTCATATCATTATTTATGCGTCAGTTTAAAATGAGTGATATTCTTCTCACTTAACATTCAAAGAATTCAATTTACTAAATGTGGTAGCAGCCAACACGAAAGCCTCGATTTGGTTACTTTGGCTGCTACGCACAATAAGCTCACAATTTACTCTCATCTTTTTAAAAAGAAACAAACAATGTAATTGTCCTTACAAAAGTAATGTATAGTAATAAAATAGTGCAAAACAGTAAAAGAATTATGACATGGTTCAGGGTAACATAATATAATTGTTATTTTTATTGAGAATGATTTATGGCTGGCAAGTCAACAAAATAATGTAAACAACCAATGAAATGAAGTCACTATTATTGTGGCTAAACTTACATTTTCTTGTAGAACTTTACAGACACATTACTTGCAAACTTAGACCATTTTGTTGCTAACTTAAAGGTGTGTTGTGGCCATTAATATTAAGTTTCTTTGGTTCCTTTATGTATGGTCACCGTGAAATGAATTCCAAAACAGAATTGGCTTGTTAATTTTTTTGGTGTCTTTATTTTTTACCCACAGGGAGCATGAAAGCTCGCTGAGATTCCATATTGCCAAAAAGAAGATCCCATTTGTTGATGAAAGTGGGAAGAGGTGAGATCAAAATAACAGCCTCATAAAGTTCTCTTTCTACAATGTATAAAGGATGTTATTTACCAGACATAAGTATCACAGTTTACTTTATGAGACAGAACTTGTAAAACTGAAGATGAGTTGAACAGACCTGACAAGTCTGTGTGTGAGAAAAGTAATGAACATCAAGAAAACACCTTGAATTGGAGGTCATAGCCTATTAAACTGTAGTAAAATGGGTTCCTATGAGTGATCACAAGCCATGTACCTTGTATTGAATGAAGTCAGCACCCTGCGCATGCACATTGCAGATTCCTGGGGTCTATTAATTAACAATCTGGGTATTGTTTTATTTCAGAATCACCCCAACAGCACCCAATGGAATTAAGTTGGAAAAGTTTGTCTTTGATGTCTTTGAGTTTTCAGAGTAAGGTTTTAATTTACTTTGATAACATTTCAAACCTAGTTGTCAAATATTTTAGCCTGTGTTGTTACAGCCATCCTACCTAAGAGAACAACATTTTTGAAAATACTTAGAATCTGGTTTAATATATTATTTCTTTTTAGATTTTGTATCTTTTAATTTTTATTTGTAAATTGTTGTGCTTGATTTATCATATTCTGTTTTGACCTAAATAACCTATTGTAAGTTATAAATTTATTTTAGTATATTTTGGGCTGTACAATGTACACAAGCAGAAGTGTGTGAATTAATAATTTATTTGAGTAAACGGGTGCATGTTATAATATCTCGTACTGAATTTTCTCCTGTCAATTTAACTTTAAGGAAATTAGCTGTTTTGGAAGTTGCAAGAGAAGATGAATTTTCTCCACTCAAAAATGCCAAGGGTTCGCCATCTGAAAGTCCAGAAACAGCACGAAGGGATTTGATGAATTTACATTACAGATACATAGTCAAAGCTGGTGGTAAATTCATGAACACCAATGGGTAAGTTATTTATTTTTACAAGGGAATATATTTTTCTTAAATTGATAATTATACAATTTACATCATTGTGAGCCCCGATCCCTCTCCAAAAAGTGAGCCTTCCTATTGAAAAATCTATTTTTAAACATTTTATGGACAGTTATAAGGGCCTAGACAATTTTATTATCTGAGTTTTAATTTTCTTGTTTAATATTGTTAGACTTGATCCAAGGTTTTGCTTTTTAATATTTTAGTGTCTCGTATCTCAGTATTTTTTATTTTGTCTTTGCATATTTTGACACATGGGAAAACAAATTTTCTAATTATTTTACAGATTGGGAAAAAAATTTTCGTGTATATGTTGTAGTTAAAAATTAAATTCAGGTAAAAATAATTTTAACCTAGTTTGATTCTCAATTTCCTTTGTCATCCATCCCTAATTATTCATAATCAATAAATAAGTGGGGTTAAGAGACAAAGGACGATACTCTAGACTGTACTGTAACAGCAGTGTTCTACTCAGAAGCCATATCATGCTTCAATCAGGAAAATGACACCGACATTATACTTTCAAATAAACAAATACATCTAGCTCTTAACGACATCCGCCATTCAACTCACCTAACCGATTTCATAAGATGCAGACTACACCTTTTCACCGATATTCTAAAACAATACATTTAAGCTTGCAAATGTTTAGACAAGAAATCAAACATGCAGAAATTTCAAAGAAAAGCTATATTACAATGGTAAATAGAAAAAGGCGCTCTTCCCTAAGTGAAAGATCTTCCCGCAAAGCCTTTTTTGATTAACTAGCTATAGCCAATTAAATTGAAACAGATAAACTAAAACAAAGCCCAAAATCTTTTTAATCCGTCACCTTTCTATTCTGTAAATATTATAATTTATATGAGGGCCACTGGTTTCTTACTTTTATTAATTTAAAGTAGTGTTTTGGTCAAGCTAAGACTCAGTGAGCAGTATTAACTTTTTTTTTTGTCTTGCTTTCAGGTGGACTTCTTTTGTTTGTGAAATTTCCCCGCTACTGACCTATGCTGGAGAGGTAATATTGTAATTTGCCATGTAGTGTATTAATTAATGAATACTTGCCAATTGTTTTCAACTAACTGTTGAGTGAAGGAAAGAGCAAGCAAGTGAACAACAAGGTGAGAAAACGTAGGTGTACACAACTTGTATTTAGGTTCCTTCACGTGTCTTCTGTCTAAAAAACATACCTAGCATGTACAGAGTACCATACAAGCTACTTAATACACAATTACCTTCATTAGTTCATGTCGTGTGAATGTCTGGGTGAGGGTAGTTCTGAAAAGAACTATTGGTGGTAACTGGAGTTTCGACAACCTGAGCGGAAGTCATCTTCAGAGTCAAGTGAATAGTGTTTGTCAGGCGATGATGTTGTGAGTCTGGTCCGTTGAAACTGATTGGTCAGTTTAGCCATGATGATATTGACTGAAAGACTCGTGTTAAGTTTGTCCTAAATTGACGACACTTTTACCAAATACATGTATGAACGTGTTTTTCACGAACAACTACATGTACAACGCTGACTTAATTAAACAAAACATTTTCAGATCTTTCAAAAAAGAATCTAACACCTGTTACTACAGTGACTATACCTTACATTGAGGGCACCTCTCAGACCATCTCACGGATCCTACAGCCCTACAACATCCATGCAGCCCACAAACCTACAACTACGTTACAAAACTTGCTGACCAACATTTAAGACAGGGACGAACCCAACAACAAACAGGGAGCAGTTTACAAGATCAAATGCTCTGACTGCCAGGCTTCCTACATTGGCGAGACTGGCAGAAACCTTAACACGAGACTGACTGAACACAAATGAGCTATGAGAACTGGTGATGCTAACAATCACATCGCTTTACATCATCAACTGACTAACCACAACAATGACTGGGACACTGCCCGAAGCTTAACCTACAGTACGTACTATGGCTAAACTGACCAATCAGTTTCAACGGACCAGACAGATAACATCATCGCCTGACAAATACTATTCACTTGACTCTGAACATGATTTCCGCTCTAAATGCCAGTTCTTTTTGGAGCTACATGCACCCCCAGAGTACAAATTGAACGTTATCAAAACGGTGGCTTAATTATTTCAGGGATTAGAAGATGAGGTCAAGGGCAAGGTGTTTTCAGCCACAGATGAGACTTACCTTAGGGCTGAGGAAGAAGAGAAAAATACTGAGCCACCTCATAAGAAAAGCAAAGATTGCTAATTGCACTTTTGTGGATGAAGTGTCAAAATCTATTGATACAGATACTAGCTTATGCAAGTACATGATGATATGATTACTTAATATATTAATTTCTATGTTGATCTCTGCAAGCATTAAAATATAGAATGGTACAACTAAAAAATAATAAACTGCTGGCCAGGATTATTCAAAAGTGGGATAATGCTATCCACTGGATAAATCACTGTCCAGTTTATAGCGTGGTTTGTTTTGTTAACATTTGTCCGCTGGTTTGTGATTTCCAGCCTTTGGGGCCTGAGCCATTACAGCTCACAGTTGTTACCAAAGGACCAAGTGTTGAAGGCTGGTGGTCAGAACCTAGAGTGCGGATTTTGATTTATTTTCTCATTATTGTGTCATGAATGGCTATGCTAAGAGATTAAAAGCTTTGAACACTTGATAGATCGGTCAAAGTCTTGATGTAATACAAAATTCTCCCAATAGTATTGAAAAATTGTATGTAATGCAGTGGGGGAATTTTTGTGTTGCTTATATGAACAAGATGCAAGTAAGGTACATGTAATATTGCAGTTGTGGTTTTACGAGTGAACAGTCCAAATAGTTTGTAGCCTCGTACCAGTTTCCTTGAAACAATAGTTTGACTGTTCTCAACTAATCAAAACGATTTATTTTCTTTTTATAAACCGATGTGATCAGTGAATAAAGTAGCTGTAGATAGCCTATGTAGCAGTCATTTCCATCTCAAGCGCGTGAGAAACAAACAAAAGGAAAACTTGCAGAGGAACACAAAGACTTGAAAATGCCCAAAAATAGGAGAGAGGAGGTGTAAGGAATGGCCGTCCCCCCTTCTAGATCGTTTACTTTTTGTAGTTACGTGTTTGCGCGCTCTTGAGCGTTTCAATCACCTCTCCCACGCTTGGGAAGGGAACGACTGCTATGCAGGCTAAGATGGAGGTGAATCAAGCAGTCAAACAACTAGCGTAGTGTAATATTGGGAAAGCTAAAAACAAAATGGATTTATTAAATTTTTATGATAGAAATAATGATAGTGAAAATGAAGTTCGAGTATATTTGACTTACTAATAATATTTTTTCAGGTTAGGTTATTTATTGTTTGGATTTTAATACGTATAAAAGTGGTAGATTTAACCTATTAGGACTGGAAATCTTGTGTGTTGCTTGTGTGAATAAACGTTTGTGCTTTATTTCCGGCAATAAAAAGCAAAACCTGACTTTCTTCTCTTGTACTGTCTGCCGTTTTCGTTAGTTTTGTCTTTTTAGAGGGCCGCCCCTTTAAGACAGACTCAAGACAAAACAGAGGGTCTGTGAACAGAGTTCCCTAAAAGTGGCCTAACACTTCTCGAGCGAGGTCACAGTCTCCCAGCTGTGGGCGAGACCCAGTTTTGGCGCCAAACTCCTAGCAAACTTGAATACAAAAGAAGAGACGGATTTATCGCAGGATTCCATTTTTTGTCAGCTACAATGGGAATTTTACATTGGAAGGGTGCTGTTGTAAGTGATCATGGTACTCAACGTGATACCGGGAAACTTAAAATTGACTGTGCAAATTAACGCCAAGGTAACATAAAATAATAAAATAGAATCAATTGTTTTGCCTTTTGAAGAAGGCTGGTTTGACCAGAAGAAATAATTATAGTACACCTTTTATCCTTTTTTTTTTCTTTTTCGTCAGTTGTATTTCCTCATTTTCTTCGTTAGGCGATCACGTGATCCGAGTAGACCATTATTGATCCAACGCAGACAGGATCATCCCGGCTGCGTAACTCACAGCTTTGTGGATCCCCGTGGATGGGGATTGGGGTTCTCCCTTAGCTATATAGGTATGTGTGGCTTCAAATGCGTCAATGGGGTTTGGGAGGTTGGCGGCACACCCCCACCTAATTTCCCTGGGTGGTACCGGTACCCTTGTGTAATTCCCGTTATAAGGGACACCCGCTATTACCATTATGAACAGAAACTAAAAGAAAGATATTGGAGGAATTTCCGCTATTTAATACAGAGATTGCGGACACTTTATGTGGACAACTTGGCCGTATTGAATTTACTCTGCAATCTTGGAATGCTTATTAGTTTGCATAAAGGGGAATCAGGGTCAATATTCCTTTTATAAACTGCGGACAGGCACAGCGTAACAAAGACAGGCACAGGGTATCAAAGCCCGACACGGAAAGGCACAGCGTAACAAAGCTATTTTTGATATCACATCTTCGTTGTTTGCAAAAAATCTGCCTTACAAAGTTTTATTTTACTTTAGCGTGACTGTTGTCTGAGCCAATTTTTGGAAAAAAAAACCTTATTTAACCTATAAAATGATTACATACTTACATGTAGTACTCCCAGGAACACCGGAACATCACGGAACATTCCACCACCCCACCAAAAACCAGAAACACCTCTTAAAATACCACGAGAAGCGCAAAATCTCCAAAAACAGATCGCGCAAACATGTTACCATAAAAAATTTTGATATATCACGCGCGCATGAGCTTTGCTAACCTACATCCACTCAGTTACACATTAAATAATTTGATTTCACCTTCATTCTCGAAAATATTTTGAAGTGCCACACCGTCACAAATGTTTTACCGGCTTCCCGCAGTCTATCATCTCTTGCAGTAACTAATACCAAGTATGATTCTCGAAATAGCTATTTCAGAAGCAGAATATAGATATATTTTACTTTTGCTTTGAAGCATTAAAATGCAAGATACTCTTTAACATAAGAAATTCAGTCATCTTCCAGCTGTTTTTAAAAGGATTACGAAAATAGAAAACTCATTTGCTTTAAACCGCGTTAACAGTGTGAAATGTTCCGGTGTTTTGGGTGTTCCGGACTGTTCCGAGAGGTTCCGGTATTCCCCTCTTTCTCGGAGCGAGATTGGTGCTTAAACCAAAGCGAGGCAAGACTGCGTGGAGATCTGGGTCCTAACGTAAACAGAGGATAAGAACATATTGGCGTAAAATTCATAAAATCCGAGGTTCATGTAAACAGAAGGAACATGGAATTACCGTTTGAATGGGAAGGAAACAACGAGGAGCATCTTTCATTTGATGACAGCGATCGTTTTGAGGAGGATTCCTTGTGTTCTTGGGTTTCAGAGCCCGAGAGTATTTGTGGAAACTGGCGAGGTTGGAAGAGAAATTCTAATGGCGTTAAATCTGATTGGGACTTAGGCGAAGAAAAAGTGGAAACTTTAATTGAAATATGCTCTAGAGCAGTAGCTAAACACCTCCCCTTTGAAACAGTAGAACGGAAATGTCCTGAAATTCCTGAACAGCTGCAGTTAAGAATTGCCTTTTGGTCATTCCCTCCTTTCGAAGAAGACATTCGACTTTATTCTTGTTTAGCCAATGGTTCCCCGGACAAGTTTCTTGAAGGCGAACAACTTCTCAAAGTGCAGGCAGTCAAGGACGCCTTACAGATTGGTAAGTGTCAACTGCACGGATTGATTTGTCTTCAGTTAGTGCTGTGGAAGAAGTCTGCTATAACACAAAGAAGTCGAATGAAATATTTCTTTGTAAGCTTTCATTCCAGACTTTCTCTTACATCAAAATTGCCCAGTGACAAATACTCCAGGGCCTGGTTATTCGAGTGTTACAAAGCTTATTCTGGGATAGCATGAATTTTGCCTGATGTAAAGTTTAGAACTGATTCAGTGACATGAGGTTTACTATTACGTTCTAAATTTTCTGTCCTCTAGTTTTGGTAAACACTTTCGTACTGTAATTGGCTCTTTTTTTAATCCTGGGCTGGTATTTATCCAACTTCAAAGAACTTGGCCCAGGAGAAAAGTGCCAATTTATCTGTTTATTCATTTTCACATGGTAGTTTTAGTGATTTCATTTAATATTGGACAATTGTTTGCACATGTGGATCAATTGTGAGACATGTATGGACAGCATATTTGTTTAATGAAAATATTTGAATCCCTAGGGAGGGAAAGTGGGTTGTGAGACTATAGTTTACAGTCAAAGGTAAAACAGACCACAAGAGAATGAAATGCGAGACCAGAAAGCTGTTGAAATAATTGCTTCAAATAATAACTCACTCTTTTTATCTGAATAAGAGCATAACAATTATTTACACACATAATCAATTGGAAAACACATTTGGGCAACATATGCATGTACATGTAATTTGTTCAGTGAAAAGATCTGAAGCCCCTCAGAATGTCCAAACATGTGATTAGTGTTTATACTGAAGAAAAATGTAAAAAAATGAAGGTATGAAAATAGGGATGATGGCAATACAGTAACTGCGCTTTGTGTACTGAGGTAATGTAAAATTTACATTTCTGATGATAAAGAGATAAAAATTGCAAAGCAAAGTTTAATTACTGTTTGAATTACGTCCAGCTACCATGATGTCAGAGAATTGGGAGCACATGACAAGAGACAAAGTCAGATGTGCAAAAACCCTCTTGGAGCACTAGTTGACCTTTGAAGTACAAATAAACAAATGAGTGATGTGTGTTTTGCTCCCTCAACATTGTCTTTATTCAACAACAACAACAACAACAACTTTATTGGCACCCTTAATTAATTTAAATTTACAAAACAGACAAGAATAAAAATAAAATAAAGTGCATGCCTGCCCAAAATAACCATCATTGGCTAATAAGGTTGGGCAGCCATCCTTAGTGCTTATTACAATAGTTTTTAAAGGGGTCAGGTGTGCTAAAGATTTACAAGATTTACAAATACACAAACACACAAACATAATCTAAGTTTATTTAAGAAATTTAGTGAAAAAAGGTGGAGAATAAAGTATATGGACAGATTAACTAGCAGAAGGAGTAAAAGTTATTCTTTTTCCAACATCTCTATTTTATGGTTTATCAGATGGATAAGCAATACCCCATAATTTATTTTTTTTGTTTACTGATACAAGAGGTGATAAATTTTGAGCGGTACTGTAGCAGTTCCTTTTCACTTGCAGGTTTTCACCTAAGTGCCACAGTACACCAACCTCATGGCATTTGCCAAAGCAAAGGGACCTTCAATGTTGCCGTCACTTTTGACAGAGGACACATAACATCTTGTAACTGTACTTGTGATCAAACTGTCACATGGTGTTCTCATGTAATCGCTCTATGCCTCTTCAGAATACACTTTCCACACATGGTGTGTCTTAGAGCTCCCCTGTCAGAGTATCTGTCACGTCTAAGGCGAGATCAGCTACAGAAATTTGCTCAGTATCTTATCAGTGAACTTCCTCAGCAGGTAAGGATGGTTGTTTCTGTCGCTGGTGAAGATGTACACATCTATATGTATCAGGTCTTAAAGCTTTCAATGTCAGAAGATTTCCACACTTGAAAATGTATTTTGTCATTTAATAATAATGCTCTTAATAATAATAACAGTTATATTTTAACTACTTTGCGCTTTATGGCATAAAGAGATATAGGATTGGATAGGATATTAACTACTTCATAACTGAGGTTGTTACAGGAAAATCTCAAACTGAGGCCTTGCCATAGTGACCGAGCGAATAGCAAGGTCGATTTTCCTGTAATGACTGAATGGTTGAGGTTATCAAGTTGTTTGCTATGTGGGTTATGAATTAAAGAAAGGAAACAATATATGAGCAGAAGTTGTAAGTTTACATCCAGAAATGCATTTACACATTCATTCATCCTCTTGAACCCAGCCTACTCAAGGCATAACTACACAGTCAGGGAACTTCACCACTGTATAATTTAGGGCGCATTCTTTTTGAAGTAATCTGGCTATTCTCATTCCGGTTTAGGGATAACGGAATACACGGAATATCAATTC
>OMLO01003081.1_pt1 | contig 13720 bp, 12 predicted proteins | sample 1674811 | NCBI WGS metagenome assembly OMLO01 (sample SAMN06265003, study PRJEB25207) | coral metagenome | isolation source: Coral host | place: Mexico:La Bocana,Puerto Morelos, Mexico | collected 2008-11-13
ATTTCTCCCTGAATATTATACACAAAGAGCTAAAACTTCCACCATGTATTAAACTCCACTAGCTCTTTAGCTGCCTGCCTCAATTTATATCTAACATGTTTCCTTCTGCAAGTAAAACGTAAACAATGACGTCAGCAAGGATCCCCTATTCGATGTTGTCGTACAGCTTTTTTAATTAATGCTCTCAGATTTTAAAGCCTCATGCTTACTCGACAAGACTGAAATGTAATATGTGTAGCTGTAAATCCCTTGTAATTTGGTCATAATTTTGCAATTGCTTGTGCTTGTGCCAAAACCTTATAATTAAGCATTTGCCTCTTTCATGTTATCACTTAACGGATGAGTCATTGGACTGAAACTAGTTTGCAGTGGAAGCTAATATATTGAATTCCATGTGAAAAGATTGACCTGCATTAGCCTCTTCTGTAAATTAGTACCAGTCTCATATTGAGAATATGAAACTGGTCTAATTTGGATATTGAACTGAGGCGCTGATGAAAGAGCATTCACTTCCTTAATATTTGTATTGATATGTAGTCGGAGCTGCATGCATAGTTAGAGATTACTGTACAGATAACTGTACTCCTATGTTAGCAGCTTCAACAATTCTTCAAATTTTTATCCCGTAAATTTTTTCTGAAGAAATCATTCTTCACTGGACCTCGTAAAACAGTTATGTAGACGAACCAACTAGAGATCCTTGTCGGAATTTGGCAAATGAATTATGTACCACTTACAATTAATTAAATATCATGTGATGTTCATCGCATTTCGCTTATCATAGCGTTGCAGCTAGAATGAGAAAACTGAAAATATTTTTAAAATCAAAAATAATTCCTTCTGTTGACCAGAAATTCCTATTTAGACTCTCCTGCAGTAAAATGTCACACACAATAACTAACAGTGGCTGTTACTTTGGGAAAATTATTTTCATGTAAATTCCTGGAAACAGTTAGCTTTGTCGGCTACTTTAAATACTCGCTGTTTACTATGTTTATTCTTAAAAAAAATCAGTGATTAAGCAACACTCCGATGAGACTGCATACTGGCTACATTAAGACCGAAAACAAAGAAGATTTTGAGACCATGTTACACTTACCTTTTTTCCCCAAGGTGTAGTCGATCCTTCAGAGAAGAGGTTTCATCCTTGGTACCTGTACGCAAGAAATCATGTGTTTGAATGGTGGGCATAACAGACCAGTCACTTTGCTTTATAAGAACGTCTAATTTTGGGGTCAACGCTAACGGCGCTTATGATGAACTGCTTACGTAGTAGGTTTTCGCAGTAGCAAAAGGCGCGAATGACTGAAAGCCTGTGGGGGTGTGAAGCAGGGGTACCAATTCCATTTCCCAGCTATCATTTTGTTCAAAATCCCACATCCCAGTGTCTCGATCCCACTGATTATGCTAATAAAAAATCAATCCCATTCTCATTTTTATTTCTGATGCAAATCCCAGTCCCAGTGACCCAATTCTCATTTTCCAGTGCAAAAACTGGCAAATCCTAGTTCTCATTTTTCCCCTTCAGGAACCCCCATGAATGCCATGACAGCAGATCAGATCGAACTTCTCAGTGGAAAAAAAACATCTCAGCCGAAAATAATTATGCAGGCAAACGGAGTTACCTTTTTGTCTGTGGGAGACGCATTTCTTTGCTGCAAATAAATAAAAAAGAGAATGTTACTGAATGCTCTTGAATTATACAATGTCCCATAATGAGATGAGAGTCCCAAGAGATCAAACCAATTATCAAGGTCCTTGTCAGCGGATTCGCGTAAGACGACTTAATTAATTTGACAAATTTACTCATCGTAAAAAACAATAAATCGAAAAGACCATATTCTAGGTTTCTTGGAAAATGTTAGTGGAAGTGAAACTGTGAAAGTAAGCTGCTTTGCAACTAAAACCCACAGTCAAGGAGTAAATGGAACTTTGACCATATTTAGGTAAGGAGACAGTTAACTGTGTGACAAGTGGTCATCCGGATGAAGATGCATCTTGGAATTTAAAAACGCATCATGCAGGTTCCTTGATATTGAAATTGAGGGACCATTCGCTACCTTTTACACTATTTTGTAGTGTTTGTTGGACTAGTTTGTTGTTATGCAGCTATCAAAGTTAAGCGAAAGGGAGGGTGAAAGGGAGGGAGAAAGGAGGGAACCCTGGCAAATGTGGGGTATTTGATTTTGACTTAGAATTGAACCTACATGTAATCAAATGCTTAGAGAAACAACAGTAATGCTTTTGGGTGCTTATGGGTGGAGATAGCATGGATATTTTTGTACAGTTTCAGTTTTGGTCAGACAATTTGTTCATATTATTTCCCTTAAAGTACATATAGGGCTTATATTAACAGGGGTTAAATCCCAAAAAAAATTCCCAGGTAAAGTGACACTACCCGAATACTAGCTGTAAATTTCGCCCTCAAAAATTGTTTGCATGGCTTCCCTGTGACCTTCAACATGGAAGGTTCCCCCCTTTGTGGTATACTATCAGCATGAACAGGCAAAAATTATCTCATTTTTTTCTAAGCGAGCACGGTAACAAATCCTACAATCTGATTGGTTCTTAGCACGGTCCGCTTGTGTGAGTTTTTTCCGTGAGTTTTTTTCGTTTGAGAGCTTTGAAAAAAATAAGTTATTTACCGGATTAGGGTTGGTCCGCAGAGTAAAAATCTGTGACCTCAGACTTGAAGACCTTGGTCACAGTTTTTCACTATACAGACCTCCCAGCCGGCAAATAACATATTTCCTTCTGTGATTAATTCTACTTCCATTGCTTCAATATTTTCTGCTAATGGCAATCCTAAAGTAGAACAGAAACAAACAGTCACATGTATCAGTTATAAATAAATATGTGTTAACTTTTCCTTTAGTTAAAAATTATAGAATGGTGATATGAAATTCAAAGAAAATATTACCTTGGTCTGCTTGACTAGTCACTTCATCAGTTCCTGCAAGACCAAAAAGAAACGAAGGAAAGTCATGACATTGGTGGACTTTAGAATTAAAATACATTTACTCTTTGATGATTTTATTGTGAGTCAAATTTATTAATGTGATGACTAGCAAACTCCTATTGGCAATACATTACCTTGTCCTACTGTGTTTAACTCTATGTTCATCGCTTCAATATTTTCTGCTAATGGCAATCCTAAAGTAAAACAGAAACAAACAGTCACTTTTCAGATAATTATAACATTAATGTGTTGACTTTTCCTCTAGTTAAAAATTATAGAATGGTGATATGAGAATCAATGCAGATAATACTACCTTGGTCTGCTTGACTAGTCACTCCATCTGCTTCTAGCTGCTGCTGAGGATCCGAAACACGAAAAAAAAAATACTAAAGAAAGAAAGTTATGAGATTAGTAAACTTCAGTATTTGACTTTATTGTGAGTCAACAATTATGTTATAATATTTTCAATGTGATGACTAGCAACTAATGCTTGAGAATTTAAACACTCAAGCATTAGTTGCTAGTCATCACATTGAAAAAATTATAACTTAAAAGTTTCAATACTGTTCCAAAATGGAGAACATTTAAAGTTGCCACAATACGTGAAACTAACCCCAAGAAATACTAGCTGTAAATTTCCTTACCAATAGAAAAGAAACCCTAAAATCGAGATTTTCAAACCCCCCAAAAAACGTTTCCACGGCTTCCTCATAACCTTCAACACAGAATATCCCCCTCCTTTGGGGTAAACCATCAGCGTGAACAGGCAATAGATTACCTTGTCCTAATGTGTTTAACTCTATGTTCATTCCTTTGGTATTTTCTGATAATGGTGATCCTAAAGTAAAACACAAACAAACAGTCAGTTATCAGGTATAATATAAATATGTGTTAACTTTTCTTCTAGTTACAAATTAGAGTAGTGACATGAGGGCTGTCACTGAAAGTGAAACAGGGACTTGAGGATGTGGGAAGTGGGAAGTGGGACTCGGGGATGCGGGGACGTAGGACATAGGAACTGGAGGATGTGATAAACAAACATCAGCTGATTTTTGCGCTGAATTGGTTAAATACAATTTTCGGTGGTCAAGTGAAAGGTAATATATGCTGGAGAGTTTGTCAGCAGACCAGTAAGTGATGATTTCCAGCATCCATGGTGCAGCTTTGCCCATTTTACTGTGAGAGCTCTGGGTACAGAATAGTTCTCCAGTCCTCCAGTCCCTACGTCCCACGTCCTCAAGTCCCTGCGCATGCTCACGTCCCACGTCCCTGAGTCCCCACGTCCCTACATCACCATGTCCCTGCGTGAGTCCCACGTCCTCATCCAACTTTTAGTGACAGCCTGACATGAGATTCAATGTAGGGTAATATTACCTTAAGACAACAACAAAAAAAGAAAGTTACAAATTATAGAATGGTGATATGAGATTCAATGAAGGTAATATTACCTTGATCTGCTTGACTAGTCACTTCATCAGTTCCTGCTGCCGAGGATCCTTAAGATAACAAAAAAAAGAAAGTTGTGAGATTGGGAGACTTGAATATCAAATTACAATTACTTTTGGATTATTTTCTTGTGAGTTAACAATTAGGTTTTAATTTTCTAATGTGATGACTAGCAACTAGTGTTTTTCACTTTTAACATTATCCCAAACTGGAGAAGATCATATTTTTTTAATTGCGATTTAAAATTGACATTGGGAATTTCTTTTGAACACAGCTTTCTTGGACTTCTTATTCTTTATGACAAAAGCTATAATAGGAAAAAAGATGCCTGTTAGTGAAAATTAAAATCGTATGCTTATGAATATTGAAGACAATAGTGGATACACAGGAGGTTAGAAAAATGATGTCAAGAAAAATTCTGTAAACTTAAATTCAAAATTTTTTCCTCCACAAATGTTACCAGTAATTCTATCTATGCCTATGAATTTACAAGAGGGGTAGGTCAGTCAGATAATTTGACAAGTTGTCATATGACAATTGTAGTGTTCATAGTTATGACTATGTTCAGAAAATGAATTTCATTTTCTCCCTTAAAAAAGACTAAATAGATATGATTAAGCATGTAGATTTTTGTACTCACACTCATTTAGTTTCTTGCGGATATCTTCTTGAAACCATGCCCTTGAAATATGTACAGTTGAAACTTGTACTTTACTTCCACGAAACCAAACACAGTTTGATGTGCAGCCAATGAGCTTCTGTCACACCTCTTTGAATCTTTGCAGTAATTCAGAAACATCTTTGGATGAACTGCTATTGTTTCTCCACATTGACAACTTGATGGTATGTCCAAGTTGTCAAAGAAGAGTAAGACCTTCCAGAGAATAGGGAACAACTTTTTTTGTTGTTAATCGACTTAAAGGTCTTGTGATAGGGGATGAGTAGCACAGTGTGCAAAATAACCATTCACGTAAAGACAACCCCAAGATTCCACCAAATTACCTTATACACAAAAACATGATTAAACTGAGCAGAATTTGTACATCAACTAAAAAGAAGTACTTAAATATCCTGATTTTATCGCCTTGTAGAAAAACAGCTGGTAGTGTTTCTTGCAATAGTGACTGTACATTTGAGTAGTCACAGCCAGTTGAGGAAGTGGAAGAAAAATTGTTGTGACAATCACCAGAGCCAACATATGACGAGAGTATTAGGTTCAGAGTTTTATCAAGAACCATTGTATACATCTCCTCCAAACTGAGAGCCTCCAAAATCTATGATCAATAATATTTGTTAGACAATGTCAGCTTCCACTTTGGTGGTCTCTATAAAAAAAGAAATTGCTAATGGACATGATAATGATAATGCAAACCAACATCTACTCACTTGATATCATCACAATCATTATTGGTTGTGATGATTGGCACAGTGTGCGGAATGTATGCTTTTCACTGCTTTGTTAAAGCAGCGACCAGTGACACTCACTCTGGGAATTTAGACCCTTTAAATGGGGAAACAAACAAACCTAGAGTTGATGCAGGTGATTCTGTTGAAACTGGCGCTGAAAGTGGTGATTCGGACGTTCTTGCAACCAACGCTGAGAATGAATCAGAAGGCGCCAAAACGCAGAACTCCTGCAACAATGAAGGCAAAGACGATCTTTTAAAGAAATTGGCCCTCGACTTCTCAAAAGATGACAAGGTGAGAAGCCCAACATCTAAGCAACTTGCAGATACTGTAAACACTTGTGTATAAGCCACACTTTTTTGGGCCAAACATGAGACTATTGTTTTCAGAGGGAGAAGAAGGGCTTGTAGGGGTCATAAATTGAACTGAAAACTTTCAGTGAATAAAGATTAAACATATTGAAACCTTCTGTTATGGAGCCGTTTGTTTGGATTTTCAGGTTCTAAACCCTAATCTTCATTTGCAGTATGTTTGAGCAGGTAAACTGTAACTGGCATGGAATTCCTCTGCATAGCTGCTTACAAATGTTATCCCCGACCAATCACTTCAACACTGAATCGTGATGGCGCTGATGCCGAGTTTCCTTTTCCATTGTTTTTCTCTTTTTCTGCCTCATTTAAGAACTCTACTCCAAGAGAAAAAAACTTGTCTTCGTTTTTGGACTTGTGGGCAGAGTCTCTGCTTGTATCCTTTATTGTCGCCAATTATAATATTTTTCCCTGCGGAACAATGGCCCCTCACGTGAAAAAAAATTCTGGCAAAGCAATTTGCTCACGCTATCAGCGTGCACTATCAGGATTTTGAGCATGCCAAATTTACACGGTACTACTTTGTCGCAAGTGACAAGCTTACGACAGGCCTACCACATGACTTAGGGCCTGATTACATGAGCCGGGCTGGCTCGGTTTGCCAAGATGACTTTCAGCCCGGCATTACATGAGCCCGGTTAGCTGGGCTGGCCCAGTTTGCTGATATGTCTTTTATTAGCCGAGGCAGCCCGGGGTGAGCTGAATTTTGGCGCAAATGTCTTTGGTGGCAAGTGGTTTATTTTCTGGAAGCAGTAAAAACTTTGACAGTTCCATCGGAAACAACGAGGAACATGGGTCCATGAAGGGAGGAGGGATCAGTGGTGGCAAAACATGATCAGAGGCATATCACTGAAGGGGGACTGGAAGAAAAGTTTTTGCATGACCAAACCAGAATTTGATGACCTTTTCGAACATCTGAGACCCCACATATCTCCAAACCCGAAATCCCCTAATCCATAACTCCATATTACTTTTAAATTGCGAGAGGGCACGGAGAAGGTCATCCACCATTCCAATATTCCACTTGAATGTTGTCGAGCATGCCGCCATGTTTGAGAGAGAGCAACAGTGTGCATGAGTGTTATAAAGTACCTGGTGTAAAGCCTTGTCCTCTTGCTGGCCCAGCAAGCCAGCCAGGCTGGCCCGGTGAACACGATTACATGGAAAATTTTCAGCCCAGTTAGCTGGGATCCCGCATCTCCACTAACCCGGCTGGCCCGGTTGTCATGTAATTGCGAAGTTGATTTTTTTGTGTTTTAAAGACGTGCCAAGATCTCAGCAAACTGAGCCAGCTGAGCTAACCAGGCCAGCCCGGCTCATGTACTCAGGCCCTTAGCATCATTTAAAAAATCATGTGCAATTCCACTCACGAGGACTAGGATAGCAACAAACAAAATGGCCAATGGCCATTAAGTTTCAGCCGCAGTCTTTGTTACCCTAATTTGCAAGAGAAGATATAGGAAAAGAGAGACAAAGGAAGTTTGGGAAAGGGAATGGCTGAGACTGGAGGATGAGGAGAATTACCGTAGATACTTGCGGTTAGACACTAAAAAATTTCAGGTGAGGTTAATAGTTTTCCATTAAGTTTCACGCATCAGGCGGGGAGAGTAATTTATCTTGTTTTGTTCATCCTACACATTTAATAGTTTTTCTTACTTCGTAAGAAAAAAATTATCGGAGTAATGAATGAGAAATTGGACTGAACATGCAAAAACAAATCCGGTCAGCACAAAGTGCAGACTGCAGACTGTATAAAATGCAGACTGAGAATTAAGCCTGTTGTTTACCTGATCACATGTCATTTTATAACTCTTTAAGTGTTTGTTGTTTTCGTCTAATAAGTGATGACATGCTGTAACATGTAAATGTATTACTAAGTGTTTGCTGTGGTTGTGTTCCAAATTAGGGATTATTCTTGGCCCTATTCTTTCTCTTTAATTAATAGAATTTTTTAGATTGTCAATCGGGATTTCTTACACGAAAAAACAAAGCATTCTTTCAGTGACTGGTCATTTCTTTTCTTCTTTTGTCACTGTTCAGGTAACCTGGGTAACTAGTTAACTACAAAATCATTAAGGGCACGTTCTTTTGGGACTATTCCGGAAATTATAGGAATACTCAGAATAGATGGTGATCGCGTTCTTTTGGAGAATATTCCATTTTCGGAATGAATGGAATGCTATTTCGTTCATTCTGCTCCCAATAGCAGAATGAACAGAATGAACAGAATTTGGTTTACGTGGAATATGTGGAATAGGCAGAATGTGGGGGTATAATTTTGGTGGGAAATCATGCGCAGCCAGCCTTCCCAGGCAACCAGGCTATGAAAAATTGGATTGGACTATCCAACATGTTGGAATTATTTACAGTTGATGCGAATTCTCTCGCGCTAACGTCCATGGACAGTTCCCTGCCATCAGTGGTGTTAATAACGGAAGACCCACTTTCCAGTTGCCCCCAAAAAGCTACATTTGCATGGCCAAAATAAAGCGAACAGTTTCTTCAACAAACCCTTGTGTTCGAGCGAGCTTTCGGTGACACAAAGAAGTCAGTAACACAAATAATTCTTCTTCATCTTCCTTTAAAAGGTTTTAGCAAATGGAGCTAACTAAAAAACCAAGTAAACAGCCAAAAAAGCTGGTAGTTACAGAAAATACTTCATCCATATTGCAACATTTCTTAATTGAAAAGAAATTGCAAATTGCAACTTGCAGCTTTCTGGAGGTTTAATAGAATAAAAAAAATTATTAGTTTTCCCAGGTTGGGGGTAGCAGTTAAAGGTGCTGTTTTATTTTCCTTACATATCATTACTAATTATAATTATAGTAGCTTGATATCTAATATCCACCTTATCATTTTTAGAACCTTCTTGGAAAAGTCACACCATTAATTAAAAGAAAAGAGACAAACATGAGACAGCCAATTCCACCTGGAGAACGTCTGGCAGTGACCTTGAGGTTTTTGGCTACAGCAGAGTCATTTTCTAGTCTCCAGTATCAGTTTACAATCAGTAAAAAAGGTAAAGTGGCCCATCAGGCTGGAGCTTATCCTGGTCTCCAAAGTATTGAGCAACTAGGAATATTGCTACTCCCCTCTGGATGGGATGCCAGTCCATTGCAGGGTTACCCCCAGCATTAAATTTGCTGGTACCCATTTATACACCTCGGAGAGAGGCACTTTGAGAGTTAAGTGTCTTGCCCAAGAACACAAGCCAATATCCCGACCGCTCGATCCGCAGACGAGTGCACTAACCATTTTTTTGTTAAATGTCAACAAGAATTTCATCAAACACCAATAAGTTTTATATCGTTGAAAAGACCTTCTCAAGACAAGCAGTTTGGTGTTAAGTTTGGCTTCAAAGCTTCTACCGCTTTTGAGCTACTGATACGCAAAGGTTGAAAAAGGAGGGTGGATTGACCTTTTCAAGCAAAAAAGTTGGTTTAGTAAAACCCTTCTATCTCATCAAAAATGTAACCCTAGACCTTGTTTGACACACCATTATAAAGGAAAAGAGTTCATTATTAACTCACATAAATTCTGATTTCCTCCATTTTAATAGCAATAACTGGCATCATCAAAAAGACACCAATAAGCCACAAATTGCAATTTTCTGATTTTATATCAATCAAATCGGTAAACGAGGCAGAGAGAACCAAGCTGCCATGAAGAAGTCTATTTTGAGGTTTGTAACCACTGCTGATGGGGCTGAATACTTTGAGCTGAACTGAAATGAGCCTGGAGCTGTGCTTACTACGAAGAATCACCAGGGCGGAATCGACTCTACAGGATGGCAAGATATTTGCAGTTCCTGGCTCCTCTCTCATCTTAATCCAGATCTAGAATCTCTGTTCCAAAGGCCAAAGGCCAAAGGACACGACAGTGAAATTCAATCCCGATGCCTGTTAAGTCTGGTGTGATGCACGAAAACTTGGCTACAACAGCCTTTGATGTCAGACCTTTGTTGACGATTTTATGTTATATAATGCTTGGTCATGTTGCAAGGAACTGTTTGTGTCAAAATCGGTTCCTTTGTTCATTATTTATGATGTCATTTGTATCGAAACTTCAAATGCCTAAAATTATGCAAGGTTATAACTATATTATGAGCAATTGGTATCTAAACACTCTTGTTCTTTGCCCATTTCAATTTAATAAGAAATACAATGTAAACAGCAGCAAGAAACATAACATGAACTACGCATGGTTTGGAAAAACAATCTAAAATTTACTTGACATTTCGCATGCTACAGCACGCATCTTCAGAAGTGGCGGTTACAAAAAAGATAGATTTAAAACTTAAACATAGAATGTGAGGTACTGGTAACTAACTAAACAATAACGAAAACAAAAGGTGATGGCTAATAAAGTGACAGCTTTTCACTGCTAGCATTGTCATTAAGTGTTGGTCATTAAGTGTTGGTCTCATATAAACAATGTTTCTTTTATTTTACAATGTAAATCACATCATCCACTAGCTAAGAGCTCGAAATGGTACCATTTGATGTTATGGCAGGTTGAGATTGCATGATAAGCAACAGCAGAAATGTGACCCACTTGCATAAGGGCTTTCAAATGCTCGACCTTCCTGTCATGCTGCCGTAGAAAGCGTCACAATCCCAGCACCTGGCTTTGTATATGACTTTAGATTTTTGCAAGCGATTTAAAGGATCTTTGTAAGGAAAAAACAACTTAACTCGGGAAGTGTTTTAAAAAATCAACCTGAGATGGAGAAACCAAAAAATTTATTAACCCGAGACCTTTTGTTTTCGTTATGGTTTAGTTAGTTTCCAGTACCTCGCATTGTATTTTGTACCTCAACATTAAGACTGGAATTGAACCAAGGAAGAACCATGTGGTTGCACTGATGAAATTAGACCTTGCTTTGCGTGGCCTGGTGAACTCGGAGTATCTTGTGAAGAAAGTCTTAGACCGTGTCCATTACCTCTTTCAACAGTGCTCGACAGTGCTGCCTGAGGAACTACATGAAGAAACTTCTTCCATGAGGACTACTGCATTTGTCCAAACCATTCCAGACAAGCCACCATCTTCCATTGAGTCTGGAAAACTAGTGGTCGAAAGACGAGACCAGGGCCATCTTTGTGTTATTGACCAGTTGCAACAAGTACCCTAACAATGACGAAATCACACAACTTTTGAAAAAAGGAGTGAGCTCATCACAGTCCTCAAGAGCAACAAATTTGAATGAGTTTGCAACAAGCTCAAAAAATGAAGCAATGAGATGTGTGCCTAATGCATGAAGATACTGACAAGGGGTCTTCCCTGCTAGTTGTGCCATTGAGTTTTGAAAATTTTGTTCATATTTCACAGAAAAGGAAAAACTCCAAAAAGAAGTTCATAGAAAATTGTATTTAGTGCAAGTACTTCTGGCCACAATGCATCTCCAGTTAAAGTTTGCCTCCTAGAGGATGAAGGAGATGCTGTGATCTTCATTGGCACCGCTGTTGTGTTTCTTTCAAAACCCAGTAGCTTTGGTGAGTTTGAGGATGAAGGAGATGTTCCTACTCCCATAGCCCCAGCGTTTAATTTTTTCTGTGAAAAACAAAAACAAGAAAACAGTTGTAATTTAATGAAGATGGTAAATGAGCTCGGTAATTAAATGTGAAAGATGAATTATTCAACATGACACGAGCAAGGGACAAACAAAATATCTGAGTCCCCGACAGGAATCGAACCCACGACCTCCTGAACACATGGCGGGCGCTCTATCCACTGAGCTACGAGGCCATTTAACTGAGTTCATATGTGACAGGCGTCCTGCATACTGCTAGGATCAGCACTGTCGAATTCATCATGAGTGCTGTAATTTAATGAAGATGGTAAATGTTAAGCTCGGTAATTAAATGTGAAAGATGAATTATTCAACATGACACAAGCAAGGGACAAAGAAAATATCTGAGTCCCCGACAGGAATCGAAGCCATGACCTCCCGAACACATGGCAGCAAATCCAACCTTAAAAAGCCTTCAGTAAGATCCTACCATTCAATCGGAGCTTAAATCTCTCATGGACTCGTTGGGAGATCCAGTTTTACTGGTTTAACTGAAGAGGAGCAGGATCCAGCTCAACAGCTATTAGAGCCCACTATTTCAAGAGGTAAACGTCCTTTACTTACACCTGATTTCATTAGTTCCCTCCCCATCGTTCTGCAGGAGGATAAGGAGACCATCCTTGGAACCTCTGGTGATGCTAGAATTGTGTTAAAATCCTCTCAAGAAAATAAGCTATCCCTTGACAAAATTTCTTTCCCACAGTGGTCAGCGGCTAACTTTCGCATTATGCATACTCCCATGAAAGATGGGCTTCTTTCGTCCACCCAGGAAATTCTCGATTATATTGTGTACAGTTCAAAAATTTCTGAACTAGCGAAGTGTTACCCTTTGCCAAAAGTGATGCAGTATAATTTGTACCGCAAAATGCAATTTGCCAAAAAGCTGTAAATGGGGATCTGACAGCCAATTCATATCCCATCAAACGCTTCACAGATCAGATCCATAGACTCCCACATCCACATGCCCACCTCTTCGCAAAGCGTCCCGCCCAGTCATAAACCAAGCAACAGGGAAGCAGGTTTGCTTTGAATTCCAATGGCGTGAAGGTTGCCGCTTTGGCTCCTTCTATAGATATGATCATGTTTGCATCAAACCACAATGTATGGGAACCCACCCACAATGGCAACACCAGTCTGCTACTGCTCAAGACCCCCAATACTGAACCCACACTCAACTGCAGATATCTCTCCAAATTGTACTGTAACGGCAGAACTAGCAGGAGATATCTTGACCACACTGTTACATGCAGGGATTGATCCCGCCTTATTGACATGCTGTCCTGCAGAGTGTGGGGAAAGTTACCTATTAATGCAGGGGCCTTTTTGCAATCTATGCAGTAGCCCCATGCAGCTTAATTTAAGCAAACTTAATTTTTGGGACCTGGGCAGCAGAACTATCAAATGACCCGGACATGAAATTCATTCTCGATGGTGTTAATTAAAGAGGTCTATGACCTACTTGTGAATGCATTAGATATATTTGAATCATTCCTTTGAACAGCGTAGTATAGGTGGGAAATATTCATTATAGGGATAATAATAATAATAATAATAATAATAATAATAATAATAATAACAATAAATGGTATTTTGTGTTTTGGTAGGGGAGTGCTTTTTATAATTTTGATATTAAGTAGGGTGTGTGTAGTAATTAACAACGAATGATAAATCTTGTCTATAAATTGTAATATTGGAGTTAATTGACTTGATGTCTATAAGTTCCTTGAGATGCACCTGGAAAGAAACAAATGAATAATGAATGATTGAGACTGATTTGTTCTTGCTTTACTCTGGAATCTTTAATTATTGAGTCATTATATAAGTGTCTGCCTTTCCCTGTCTGGGGTTTTAGTAAAGGTTCTACGTATAGGGTTTGTGCTGATGGTTTTTTGACAAGCTCGGCCTATTTCCAACGCAGTTGGAAAAACTACTAGGCCGTAACAGAAATAACACAACACCAACGTAGTTGGT
>OMLO01003083.1_pt1 | contig 13716 bp, 14 predicted proteins | sample 1674811 | NCBI WGS metagenome assembly OMLO01 (sample SAMN06265003, study PRJEB25207) | coral metagenome | isolation source: Coral host | place: Mexico:La Bocana,Puerto Morelos, Mexico | collected 2008-11-13
CTATTGTACTTTTAAAGCTTTTTGGAATATCACAATTTGTTATCAAAGATGATCTCTCTCGTGTTTTATGACGTTGTAGCGTGCATTTTTATTGCCACGCGAGTACATCAACTTCTCTAAAACTATCGAATATATACATAATCAGAATACTCTGTATCACAATTTCGTCTCCAGGTTTGACTGGATGTCGTTCGTTTGGTCATCTGGCACTTTATCTGGGCCCTAAAGCAGATTAGATTAAAAACCATATAATAATTAAAAAAGATGTGAAAAGCGAAAACCCAGCAAAGACTCCAAAGTACAAGCCCTGTGTGAAACATCATAACAGAGCTGCCGTGTTAGTAAGACGGCCTGAGAATTTTCAAGTATGGAAATATGCAATCAAATCATCAATTTTTGATCTGTGTCATGCTCAGTTAATAGAAGTTCTACTTGTATCAGTTACTTCCGTGAATAAAATGTACACCGCCCTTTACTGTCACCACCACCGACCACTGTCATAACTATGGCTATTACCATCATCAATAGAATCGACAGAATCTACAACATCACTGCCTTCCCCATCATTATCAGGGCAACAGGTACCACCTACATCACTACTAGCAACACCACCACCATCATGTACCGCGCCTTGCATACGGCTGGTTTGCCTGAGATCTGAATTGACCAATGAGGAGTCAAAAGGCGGGAAAATTACACCGTCTTGGCTTCAATGCAAGTTAAAAAGAATGGCGAATTCGGGTAGCTTTTCTTTCTGGAGATGGCGTTGAATATTCAGGAAAAGAGTTGTATAATCACAAAATCCATATCAGATTTTTAGAAGAAAAAAATATTTTAATTTGGCGGCGGCGTCAGGCAGCGTTCTCAATGCTCTTCAGATAGGATAATAATTGTTTTCTTTTGAACGAAACATGTCGTTCCTCGGCAAATTAAACCAAGAATTCTTGAGTTAAGTATTAGAATTTAGTATTAGAAGCGACCAAAACAAATTTAGCATTTTGCTTTCTTCATTTTCGTAATCTGCGAAGAAAAGGACTATTGTCGTATCGTTTAGGCAGAACGGATCAGTTTTGACTGCCATTAGTACGGCAGGCACAGTCACAGTATGAAGTGCAGTCGTATTTTAAGTCACCTCAATTTAGCATCCTCACTCCAGCATTGCCAAGGTTCCACCACTCCATTAACACTACCGGCGCTACCATCACAAGGGCGTGGTTATGATACCAAAACCGTGAGAGACTATAATCTCAGTCAGCCACTACTGCAAGAACCAGCACCAACAAAAACGACGTGAACGTTTTATGGACATGAAAGTTAGGTGAGATAAATAGAATAAAGAAAATTTACTGGCTGCCTGCATCTGCGGAAAAAGTTGAATGTGGTTCAACTCCGAAGACGTAAGCCGTCGATAGGCCATTAAAATTCATGCTCGTTGACACTAGTAAGGTGACGCGACAGTGAAAATACCGCTGAACAAACACCATCATCACTTTTCGGCTGTTATACTATATACCGCTTGCCATTTACACGGCTATTACTAAATTCTGCTTGCCAGACCTTACACAGTCTATGAAACCCATAATGCTATATATAAAACTGACTATGCGCAAAGGTTGAGACAACGTTTCCTGTACCTTTGAATTAATCCTTGGTACAAACATCCCTAGTGAAATAGCAGCAAGTATAAGTTCCAGAACGTGTTTCGAACCCTGGGGTCTGAATTGAAGCTGCGAGAAGGAAATACAATACCGTTTCAACCCCGGGGAGAGGGGTACTCCCCTATATAAGGTATATAGGTATGTGCCGCCCCAAAGGGTATGGTTTTTAAGCCGTTTTGGTCTGAAAACGGGTATAGATTTTGAACATTTTGGTCTGACTGGACACCTCGACTGTGGAAATGTCTTGGACAGTGTATACGCCAAGGTCTCTTCGAGGGAGAAAATAAACCAGTTTAGATGAGATTTATATGACTGGTAAAGGTGGAAACACGCAAAAAGACCTTCGCCAATATCTAGCCATCTTGACCTCACACTAGCACTTGGTCAATAACCTGTATTTTTATAATTATTTATTTAAAACTTAACTACTTACAATCACGAAGCAACTTCATTTGCCGGACTCACTGCCAAAGATAAGTGATTACCAGCAGAGATTTCTATCACTAATGATTGCTACGTTTCATATATGTATAACGAATATGAAACATGAGTTATTATATCTTTTTTAAGCGAAAGACAATGCGTTCAGCTGATATGTTTTGAACGTACATCTGCGTCAAGAACACCATAAACTGCAAAGATTTGATAATTTGCTATTATCACAAATTGGCGTTTTGCGAAGAGGATGATACTCTCATGCATTTCATAAAATCTGTTCAGTATCGGCCTGTGGCGTGCATTTTTAATGGTGCGAGTACATAAACGTCTGTAAGACTGTCAAAGATTTGCATGATAGCACACTATATCACAATTTTGACTCCTGGTTTGACTGGATGTCGTTCGTTTGGTTATCTGGTACTTTGTCTGGGTCCTAAAACAGATCAGATTTAATAATGATAAGGTTAGAAAATTAGTTTGAGTTAATATATAATTCTAGGTGACGTTCAGCCTAATTTAGTGGACTTATTAACCGAGAATGAGGCTTTACGGTAAAATCTCAAACCGAGACCTTGCTATAATGGCCCAGCCAGATCGAGGTTTTAGATTTTCCCTAGCCTGCGTAACTGGCGGGAGTGGGTGCGCGCACGAAACTTTTTGCGCGAGCGGCAAGGTCAACTAGACTCCTCCCCATTCTTCTCGCGACTTGCGCGGCTTTTTGCACTCGCGTTCGGAATCAAAGTTTGCGCGGTTACCCACTCCCCCCGGTTACGCAGGCTAGATTTTCCCGAAAAGTTCGATCTTTCATAGTTATTGAGTTGTTCATCATATGGCGTTTTGTTTTGCTTTTGCACTCCCGTAATCGGCTCGTGGGTGATACGGATCCCCTCGGATCAGCCAATCAGAGCGCACAAACACAAACACAAGCCATATAAGAATGTTATCTACTGCATAGTCATACTACTGCGTCTGGAACAATTGAATATGAAACAGTAATTTTTACCTTTTTTTCGACATCAATTTCATCCGTAAAATCATCTTCCCAAGTGAATTTGTGACCAGGCAAAAATCCACGTAACCAAGCCTTCATCGGAAAGAGTAACATAGGATCTATTTTCTTGAGTCGATCTTGCTTAGTTTCTATAATGAGATGAACACAATAGCAACAGCTAAGATTAATAATAAATAATAATGAAGAAATGACTGATCATCGCAGTTGTACATACAACCTAAGCAGTCGTGAAATTTAAGCATGAAAAAAAAAAACCCAGTTGGGTTGATGCCTCAGTTGGAAGAGCACTGCAACGGTATCGCAGAGGTCATGGGTTCAAATCCCGCTCTCAGGCCTGAATGTTTTGCACAACTGCTTAAGTTGTGCGTACAACTGCGATAATCAGTCATGTATTTACATCTTTAACCGCAGTTCATATATTAACTTAAATAACCTCCGAGCCGCCGAAGAAAAACAAAATGGCTTCCCGTTTCAAATAAAGTTACTCTTTGGTCCGCTAGTTATTCAGCTGAGCTTGTGTGGTATGTACTAAAACAATTGTTCACCTCAGTGTCGGTGAAAGTGGTGGATATTTACCTCCACTTCGTTGAATAATTGTTAAATGTTAGTAATCGGACAAAATACTTGGAGCCGGGATCAGCCATATTCTGAGTGCAGGAAAGCTATGATAGAAACATGGCTACACATCAGTGATGGCCGCGAGGTTATAATCGGGAAGACAGATTACAGCTCTACTGGTGCATGATCCTGCAAACCAGCTCCATTAGCTCACAATGCAGTCAACTCCATAGGATCTCGCAGCAAAATAAATTATCGTTGTTGGACACAGTCAATAGTGAATAATCAGTGGCATGTAATTACCAAGAGCGAGACTTGCTATCACTCCAACAACAATTGCCGCACCAAACGACAAACCAGAAATCCACAGATACGACAAGCTGTAGAGGTCAGCTATTGGTGTACTGTAAATATAAAAAACAAACAAATATCGGAAAATTTGTACAGATGCAGGAAAGCCGAACTATTATATAGGGGAACATGACAAATAGAAGACAAAATTCTCTTTTAATGTGTATTTCCTTTACGTTAGCTTACTGGCAGCTCCTATTGACTCTCACTGGTGGTCTCCGAGAGGAAACAAAATGACTTGTCGTATTCTGGACTATTTTCTCGATTGGTCTTATCATAAGGGACTGCTATAGTCCAGCTCTTACTTTGTGTATGGCTTGTAAGGATTCCTAACCAATCCGTCATCATACTTGGCCAGAATCTCCATTGAACTGTTATAGCATGGAAGGGTGATGTTTGCTGCACAGGCTTGCGCATCTAGATAGAACGGGCATCCGCTGACCGAGCGCTCGGCTGGGTTCGTATCCGGGGGGTAGAAAACGGAACCAATGAACACCCACGCGGACAGCGAAAACCCAGTAAAGACTCCAAGGTACACGCCCTGTGTGAAAAGTTACAACAAAAGTACCAATGTTAGTGAGGTTTTGTGGAAATGTTCCAGTTTTGCTGTTTCATGCTACTGAAACGGAAGGTACTATCATTATTATCACTACTGCCACCACCAACATGACGGCGGATTTCCACTATTACGTTTACACGAAAACGGTCGCAACGTCAATGAGTTTAGCTGCGAAAAAGAAAAAGTATAGGCCGCTTGCATTCGCGAAAAAGGTGAATGTGGTTCAACTAGTTCCGCAGACTTCATTAGTTATTGTAAAATAGTTCAAGCTGATTGACACGAGTTAAGTAACCCGACCATGAAAATCCTGCTAAACAGTCATCGAAAACATCACCATAATAACTGGCACTACTACATGCGTATCGCTAGACATAACTTGCACCATAGGAGAATCACATTAAGCTATCTATGAAGTGACTACGGGTTGATTGAGTAGCAAAGTTCACAGTACCTTCGAGTTAACTCTTGGCACAAACATTCCGAGTGTGATCGCTGCAACCATGGCTCCACCGCAGATCCCAGTGATACTGTAGGCAAGCTAACAGAAGGAAAAAAAGTTGATATCCGCAAATCAAAAAATATCCAAGGCCGCAATATAGAACGTTCTCTGGTTAAAAGTTAAACAAAGCTAATTCTTTCAACTGCGCTTGTTTGAACTGTTAGGACTTCTGAAGGGGTCTTAAAAGCCTTTGATGGGCGAAAAGATGAAAGAGGCGCCCAAACTTTCTGTAACATGTTGAATGAAAAAAACAAGACCATATTATAATTATGGAAATAGACTTTTAAAGAGGTTTTCCTAAAATTTTGTATCTTAGTTCACTCGTCAAAAACCGTAGTTTAGGCAATCGAAAACTGTGTTTTAAGCTTTCTTATCCAGAGGAAGTTCTACGTTTGTATTTAATCATTATCTTCAATTAACTCGGGGACATTTTTGAGCTCATCGTGTTCTACCATTCGTTGTATAGTCACAACACTCGCTCAAAGGACACTATACGATCTATTAAATCGAGTAGTAACTGGCGTTTGTTAAGATCAATAAAGAGTACTTTACCCAATTGGAATATGGACATAAAAAACTTCCTTTTAATTCTTTAATAATGTAGTTACTTGGTAGATTTAAATTTTAAAAGTGATTTTCAATTTTTACCTCCATTTTTAGTAGTTGGAGTTGACTGTGATTAGCTACGTTTTATTTTTTTCTCTAGTCTACTTTAGTTACCGAGGACTTGAAAACCACACAATGTGACGGGAGCTTCCTACATAAAGATTATTTTTCACTATTATTATTATTTATTATTATTATTATTATTATTATTATTATTATTATTGTAATAGTAATTGAACATTTTGTCACCACAACAAAGAGGTCACGTATTACTTTCAGTGGCCTTTTGCTACGAAACTATCGGACAGACACTCTGTGTAGATGCCTTTACTTCGGTGTCTTTAAATGAAGCACTGTTGTGCTAGCTGCAGGCACCGTTAATCAACAAGTAAATGCAAGTGTTACTGAGTGACAAGGGATGTATAACATTAATTTATTTTGTAGTCGTGTCCTTACCTGTAGCACCATTGTGCCAGTGTATTTCACAACAAATGCTCCAGCCATGACTATTCCACCAAATACAGCAGCTGACGAAGAAGCAAAACATATCATAATTAACTGGAGAATTCTAACCACTATATTGTGACAATAAAATATATAATCATCATCACAATAAAGATGACGACAACGATAACCGCAACGATAATGATAACGATAACAATAATAACGATGATAATGACAATGTTTGATCGCATTTCTAAACCCATTGAAGTTCATCACAATAAATATTCTCTTCTCGGTGTTCAAACACGGACTATCTTGCTTGACTGATTTGTTAGCAAGAGAATCTCTTGATATTACTTAAAAAATGACTGGCACTCACCCACAACTTTGCTGATTTTAGTGGCCTCTTTGTCAGTCAAAGTCATCTTCTTTTTAATGAGGTCTTCTAGAACCACTAAAGACATCGCATTTAGTGCAGATGATATTGTGCTGTGAGATAAACGTATTACAGTTTGAATAAGTTCATTTTCGAGGATTATGGAAAGTTAAGACTGACAATTTTCAAAACATACCCTATACTTTATGATCCGTGACATGAGTAAATGGATGAATTAGCCCAACTGAAGTATTAACAATACGCCGATTTATTCTTTCTTTTTTTATTCGTTTCTCACGTGGCTAAGTCTTGCAGAACTCAGGTGTTACCCACTCTGCCAAAACACTATTTCAACTGTACCTGAGGGCAGCGCTGTAAAGACAGGCAGTGAACATTCCCGGCAGGCCTTTCAAGTGTCCGAGTTTGTTGATGACGAAATATGGCAGTACCTGACAGAAGTTCAGCACAGAACGCTTAGTTGCTGCTAATGCAATGGAAAGCACACAGGTAACGTGAATAGATATTAGTCATCAATTAACAAGATGATGTCGTCTAGGCCCATTCACACGTAAGTTGTTTGGCAGATCTTTTACGTGGTTCTGTTAATTATGATGAACAAGATGGTTCTAACTTCTGTAGATTAAACTCTAGTATGTGGCCATTCAATTGAAAAATATTAAGCTGCAGTACTTTCATGTGTTACTGTTCATTGTGCTGTACAAGGTGGTTCTGACATATAAACTTCTTTGGGTGAAATTCCCGTATGTAACATTAAAATGAAACATTGGCCACTCCGTTCATGTAGTAATTCTCAAAGTGACTTCGTCCATTAAGAACGTAGCCTATGTTGGGAGTGAAAACTGACTAAAACTATACCAACTCGCCATCATTCTCTACCTGGTCTCCCCTTGTGATCTTTCCTTGTACTTTAAGATCACAGTCGGCGTAAGTGGCAAATATCACCATTCCGTCCAATGCGCAGATAGTTACAACGAGAAACAGGCCTGGGATGTTCAACCAAAGCGCTCTGTGAAACATGCAATAAAGGACGCCTTGGGTTAACTAGAATTACTAAAGTGAAACCTCCCGGGAGACACTCCCATGCGAAGAGGTTGGGAATACTAAAGCAGACCAACCTGAGCGTGATTGGAGCTTTAGTTGACCCCCAAAAGATATCACTTTAAAACAGACATCACAGTATTTGTGTGCAACACAGTAGCTTGGTGATTAGGAATGGTAACATTTCGTCCTTCAATACCAAGTGAGATCATAGTCTGTGATTTACAGCCCTAAGCAAGACGACGAGCATTTACGAGCCAACTGGACATGTAACATGGAATTTCGTCCGAGGAGTAAAACTATCTTTTACAACGTGATAAACATATATTGTTAAGCCAGAAGATAAAAGTGCCTGGTTTATTTAAGCAATAGGCCACAAGTTTCTATGGTTTATAGGCTGATAAACCACGCGGGATGTTGGAAGCACACGAGAAGAATTGTAAATCACGAGCAGCAGGCGAGTAATTTACGAATTCTTCGAGTGTTCTTTTCCAACATCACAAGTGGTTTATCAGCCTATAAACCATAAAAACTTGTGGTCTATTGCTTTTATATAATAATTTAGAAGGCACGCGAAATTTCTATGGGTTTACCGGCACAATAAACCATAGCTGATTGACCAATCAGAGCACGCGGATTAATTTAATTATGGTATAAATATAAATTATGTATCAAGTATAAATGTGTACATCAGTTAGAAACTAAGTAACATGTTGTCCAAGATTGACCTTCTAGCTTCTCTGAGCGTCTTCACCGCAAGATATCGCTGAACAAAATACTGAGTTGAAGACCAAACTGGCAGCATGGCGATAGTCCCTCCCATCGTGATTGTCCAGAACGTGTTTCTAACCCTAGGGTCTGGGTTGAAGCTGTGAGAAGAAAATGAGATAACGTTTCAACATCAGTGTGGGACGGTATACAAGCTAATGGATCGAACGGAGCACTTCTACTGCTAATTATAATGAATCTGAATATCCACGTTCAATAAATAAAGATCTGCCACAATACATACTCAAAAAAGTTGATTCGTCCATGTTTTTGATTGATTTCCCAGACGTTTTGGAGACCTCCTACTTGCATGCTTCCAGTAATAGCAACAATAACGAGACCTGCCAGCATAATCACCGACTGAAACACGTCTGTCCAAACCACGGCCTTTAGACCACCCTGGAGAATAAACACACCTATGATTGAGGAGGTTGTGCAGGCATTACTTTGTCTCACACAATAAAGAATGTCTTGGTTCAAGCGGCGTTTTTCTGTAGTAGTATCGCCGTTTTGTCGCAGTCATGCCTCAACTGGAGACGGCCGTCTACTTAAAAGCTGCTAACGTTTTTGCAGAGGTTAAAAATGGCTCTCAAGCCACTAAGACTGCACACGCGAGTAAAATGTGTCATACGGTTGGTTAAGAACGCCCGATCGCGGTTGGGAGTGATCTAACTAAGATTAGTAGAATTCTACTTGAACATTAATGCAATGCTGTATTCTGATTGGCTGAGCGATTGCAGGCTATCAGCCCTTAGTATGCAGTGGCTTGGTGTGCACGACAAAATTGAAATGCTTTTGAAGGCAAATTTACAAACAAACGGATAATCAAATTCCTAAGAAGACTAAAAGAAGGGAATTTACGGTTTAATTTAAAAAAAAATTAAAAGAAAGTGATTAGTGCGCGTACACAACTGCAAATGTCAAATTGATTCAGTTCGCGAGATTTATTCTCGTAACCGTGAAGTTAAAATACCAGAAATAATTGGAATCGGCCTCATCAACTATCACCTCATAGAAATCGAGAGCGAATAATCTAATTGTTAATTACGAGCAATAAAGTCTATATCGGGGATTTTCTCGCTTGCCCTTTATCTTCCTTTGTCATAGTAGAATGGTAAGGTTAACCCCCCCCCCCCCAAACTACATGTAACGTTCTCTCACCAGAGATGTATAAAACGTACACACAGCGCCAGTGGTGAGGATAGAAACTGTCAGAGGGATACCTGCAACTGTAACCAAAGCCGTAGTAAACTGAACTTTTTGCCAACAACAATTTCATTCACTATCGCAGCAAAAGCTTCATTCGTTTTTTTAATCTTCTAACGTTTCAATACAAGTATGTCTAAAATAACAAGAAAAATTAATCAGTCAAGATTTTTTTTAATCAGGCAAGATGGTTGAACTGCTAACATTACGGAGCCGGTTTCTCCATAATATATCGCCGCCTGGCTAAAAAGGTATGTGCGACCCTTAAGGTGAACGTTTTGGGGCGGGTTTCGTCTGAAAAAAGGTTTAGGTTTGGATTATTTTTGTTTAAAATAGGTATATTTTTCACTCTGGCTTGGAATTAGGCATTTTGTTTAAAAGAAACTATTATTTTTACACATCAACATTGGTCAATTGAATGCTCTTCTCAAAATAATGTTTACGCAAATGAAAGGCATTTCTCATTAGTTGCCGCATACCGAAAGCTTTGGGGAGTAACACCCCCGGATCCAATTTAGGACAAATCTATTCTAACCCTGTCCCCATTCTTGGAGGCGCATTGGTCCTTTTGTTTAGTGCCCAACCTCGTTCCTAGGGCTTTTTCCTTTGAAATTGGGATGGGCAAAAATTCCTGGGAACGAAGTTGGTTAATGTTGTTGACTGCATGCGGGCTGACCGCTGAACGCGTTCGAGCTCTGACTAAGGTCACTGTGCTGAAAAGACACTTCTTCGTCATAGTGACAAGGTAGGGTCAATATGATAATAATGTGAAAACTGTATATTATTATAAGTAATTTCACCTTCAGCAAATCCTCACTTACCAGCTTCCAACGCCAGAGATGGAGCGAACAGTGCCACGAACAGGTACAAAGTCTGTGTTGTAATGAGAAAAAGTTAAAAAAAGTGGGTCACGGTAAACGATACAGTAGGGGTATGATTGATTCTAAACGTTAAGTATACTAGCCAGCTCCAGACTCCCATGTGTAAGAACGAGGAAATCTCCCCCAGACAACCATATTTATTTCTTGTTTGACTCATTCTCCAGCCGAAATCTGGGACAATTGTTGCATAAACGTGCAAAATCTTCTTTCTACGTCGTCTACTGCACTGAGTGGTTGCATTGTTCTATGTTCGTTTTGCAAGAATTCCATGCACAGCTGCGATGACAGTACTGATAAGTTAGAGATCACATAGATACACACTTACCACGGAAACTATGAAGAAACCGCTGCCCAGTATTCTAACGCCAAAAGAAAAACGTCTTTCAAGGTACTAGAAAAATAAATGATGATATGATACTTAAAAGAATCCAAACCAGTTTTCTGTTTCTTTGAGACTTATAGAACTACAGGTACGATTTTCCAGGCTCGGAACTGTGTACGGTTTTAATGGCTGTTCAATTTTTAAGGACACTCAGTGTTGTACTTTTTATTGCTTTTAGGTCACAAATTAAGGTTGCACTGTCCTGTTGCATAGCAACAAACTTGACCTACTTTTTACCACCAAAAACTAAGCCAATGACGCCATCTTGTTTTTTTATACTTTTATTACCCAAAGAGAAAAAACAGGGAAAATTATAAAAATTCTGTGGAGTACCCAAGTTTTGCTTAAATTAAAAATAAAAATAGAAATTTCGAAGCTTTAGGAATTCCACGCCTTAGTTATGTTTTACAATTACGCACACGCATTCCGCTTTTAAATAATTTCTGCATTAAAAACATAGGATAGCCGAATCAGTTTTTGAGATATTAGCTTTGTGGATAAGGAATTTTTCTCGCGCGTTCTTCACGCAAAATTAAAATCTCAACTTTGGTCGCCCCTTGCGCATGCGTGAAGGCGGTCCGCTGGTCAGGAAGCGCACAATTCGACGCGAATAAATACGAATACCCCCAAATATTGTTTTCTTTTTCGCTGCTGTAGTTAACAGTATAAGAGATAGAAAAAGAGTACCATAGGTACCTGACGATGAGACTGGCGCAGTAAAAAGAACGGAAAAACCTGAAGATTAGTTTTTCCCTGCTATTTTCTCGATTGATAGCCGGCGCGATCGACTGCGACATCAACATCAAAATGACAATTTTGTTTACGTTCCAGCAGAGCGGTTTGAAAGAATGTTTTTCTTCTTTGAAATTGCCTGAAGGATGTATGTTTTCGGAGGTAAAATAAGTGATATTGCAAACAGCTCACTACACTTGGCGGAAACAAAGTTTTACGAAGTAGGCCTCGCGCCGCCATGTTTGTTGCGCTATCTCGTGACCTCTCAGATGATGGCGTGATGTCTCACTCTGAAGTGCGGAAATATTAGCCACCTTAAAAAGATCTTTTGATCAATCATCAAAACTCTATTAGTTAGTTATCACTTTGTTGTATCTAACACCGAATGCAAATATGGCGGATTACTGCTCAGCCCGGGACGAGTTGCCTCAAGTGTACTAAACGTAAACGCTGCAGTTTGGGTACGTCGCGCGTTCCTCTTCCTACAGGAAGAAAAGTTGCGTGACGAGCCCAGACTGCTCTGCTCAGCTCCGAGGATTCCGACGATGTCACAGAACGTCGTGTCACCGCAACACAGAGAGAACACTTGAGGAATAACCTGCAGTAAGGCAATTGGATACATCGGCACTCACCAGTTCTGGTCGTGGTTTCAAGCTTAAAACATTTCAAGCTCTATCTGATACCTAGTATGTAATAAGAGAATGTTGTTGTTTTATGATGCCGATTGTTCATTTATCGTTTTACTTGCAAACTCGCGGAGAGAGGTATTAGAGGGAACAGTGGTATTTTGACCATTTTATAAGGATATCGAAGTGAAATTTGCCAAATTTAATGAATATTTTAGAATAAACCCGACGCTAAGATTTTGAAGAATATAATTCTTTATGTTGAAAATGTTTAAATTATCACAGTTTTATATATTTAAGCTGAACTATGTACAAGTTCTTAATAGTGCAATCTGCCGAGGAACAGCAAAAAAGCATAGCTCTTTGTTCGAAGCTAATATCAAGCTTCATTGCCTCCAGTCTGGCTCCCAAGTTACCTCAATGGCACCAAAGTCGATCCGAAAGTAATGTCATACGCTGAGAGCATTCACAGGAATATTTTCAGCCCAAACTAATCGACGAAAAAATAAGAATAATCAACCTGGGACTGAAAACAATATTCTTATTAATAAAGTGTAGGGTATGTTGGCACCCTGACATGGATTTGGTGAAGCCTTTGTTAAATGTTTACGCAAGTGTAATCCATTCCTGATCATTCCTGTGTAGTGGAGGTCATGAGGTGTACATGTCTTAAAGGTTCTAGTTTACTCAGACTGAATATTGTGTTTTAGGGGTTAAAAATGCGCGTATTGTTACTGTCTGATGTATCAGGGGGTATATTGGTTGGCTTAGCGTTTCCAGAGGAATGCACTTTCCCTCAAATAATACAGAATAGACTCGCGTCTTCCCCTAATAGCCTATTGATCATTGATCGCAACGAAACCTGTAGATTTTCTTACCTCGTTAACAGAAGTAATTCTGATCCGTCTAAACATTGGAATGTATACTGTGCTTGTTGCTGCACAAACGAGAACGTAGCTCAAGATAACAACATAAAACTGGGTTCCATAAGTGTATATTTCGCCTGGCAAGCCCAGCAGGGATATGGCTGAGAGAAAGGACACCAAAATAGAGATAGCGATTGGCCAGCTTTTCATTTGGCGGTCTCCCAGAAGATATTCAGCCGTGGTGTTTTGTTTTCCACCAGGTCCGCAGCCGTACCATATTCCGATCAGCGCCGAGAGCAGTAAAATGACGGAGAACACCACATAGTCGACAACACCAAAGCGCTCGTCGACTGCCATTCTTTTAGCTCAGTCACTGTCGTTTTTAATACTAGCAGCAATTATAACAACTGCCTTGACGAGTGGCTAAACTAGTAACTAGACATCCGCATCGCCTTTCACTTTCAACCGGTTTTTCTACCGGTTCTCGTGTAACGTTGTCACCCTGCCAGTATTTTTCCCCGGGGGGGTACTCCCTATAATGACCTATACGGGGAGGCTCCGCCCGAAAGGGGTGCCTTTTTCAGGCTTCAGGTATATAATAGGGTAGGGATTTCAAACGTTTAGGTATATGAAAGGGTAGGAAAATCTTCATTCGGGTATTAAAAAGGGCCTTGAATTAAAACAGATCAAACATA
>OMLO01003084.1_pt1 | contig 13711 bp, 11 predicted proteins | sample 1674811 | NCBI WGS metagenome assembly OMLO01 (sample SAMN06265003, study PRJEB25207) | coral metagenome | isolation source: Coral host | place: Mexico:La Bocana,Puerto Morelos, Mexico | collected 2008-11-13
TGCGATCGCAAGTTACGCCATCGCAAGTTACTAACTTGCGACGAGAAAATCGATGTGTCCCTTATAAGCCACCGTAGAAACGGATTGCAATATGGATTTCTGAAAAAGCGGCACGATGTCAGTTGTTCAAAGATTCACGTTTGGCTCGAAGATTGTTCAAATTTTGCAAAAATGTTGCTGCAGTGAGGAGGTTCTTCAAGAAATTACTTTTAATCGTTTAGTTAGAGCTAATTTGGGGGGGGGGGGTGTAAATGTTTGCGGTGATGGGGTATTGCGGTTTTATAACGCTAAGCGTTTATCTAAGTTTTCAAAATGTAGCGCTGATTCTGTCGAAATCTCAAAACAATGGGTGTTCTGAGCTCGTTTTCGGGACATTTGAGCTTAAAAACTAGTGATCTTGATGAATTTCGCCAAAGAAATCGCGGAAAGCATTGACTAAATAAAGAAAGTTGTATCATACAAGTTCTCATGGCATGTTTGATGACGTTATCTGACACATTTGTAACTACTTTAGCGGTATTTTGGTAAATTTCGTCCGGTATTGCGGTTTTTATGTTTTTCTACAAAGTTTTTCGGTGTTCAGATCCACCTTAGGCCCCCTCCTAATTGAATTTCTATTGCATAAATTTAGGGACCATTTTCTGAATTTATGACAGTTCTGAGCAAATATATCGTGACAGTGCGCCTTCAATGAGCAGTACAATGGCTGTACACCTGCGTTACACTTTTTGGTACATTTCTTTGGCGTACTCTGCAACTCAACAACGTGAAATGACCGAATTTTTCTTTTAGGTCAGCCATGACGGCTAATTTTTTAAAATATTTGTTTCAAATTTATCGTTGTGTTGCGATATTTTGGGCAGCGATAATGACGCCATCTTTATAACGTCTGTCAAATAAAATGAATAAAATGTTGAAAGTTTATAGTGGTGGATTTTCCCTAGCTACAACTTGCTAGATCTCAAGCATGTCTGTCACAAAGTGAGCAGCGTAGCCAACAAGAGAACGGCAATCGTGAAAGAACGCTACTTGATTTATAGACTTAAAATCTCGGCGTTTACACGAATCCTGTGAAAATTGTTATCGAAAACGCAAAAAGGCTCCTCCGAGTGAATATTTTTTGACATCCCGTTTTTTAAATCCTGCCATTACAGCTATGACAAACGCACGAATGTCATGGGTTAAATTCAATTGTTATTTCTCTACCATTATTTTGTCACGAAACACTGATTGGCGACAGAAAGAATGAAAATGGAAATCGTCCAAATCCAAAGCGTTATTAAGCATGGCCAATTTTGCATATTCTTTGGGGGTGAAACGGAATTCGCTGCCGATGTTGTGTTATGGAATATTGTATTCTTTTATATATCGCCACAAGCTTGGCTGAGAGACTGAAAACACATCGTGAACAATAGAATGGTATTACCTTAACCTCTCTGCGCGTAAGACCAGCTCACTCACACTTCACGAGAAATCAAATGGTACTTTCGAATAGAAACTTCTTTCGTGTTAGGCAGATTTAAGGGAATTCAATTTTTAAACCAGCCGAACCCGCCAAGGTCTCGTGGAAAGCATGATGCAGATCCCAGCCTCGACAAGTCGTGAAAAAACACGATTAATAATTTGAAATTTTGTCAAGAAGCAGTACAAAAACAATTTGGAGCTTCTGGAGTTTTGAATGTGTTTTTGACCAGACTTCAAGTGTCTCGTAAACAAAGGTACTCCCGGTTTGAAGAATTGTCTGTTAAAAACAACCGTAACAAGTCCATGCAGAATTTGAATTTTTGTTCTCGATCGGGACACAGGTCAACAATATACTATGTCGTATGGTTTCCCGATGAGAAGGGTGCCATGATAAAGAGTGACCAACTAATAAAATAAACTTGAAACAGTAGTGTTTTTTTACAGTCGCGCCGCTTATTGAATAAATGCAAGCACATTTACTGAAGCTTATTGAATATCTCAGATCATCAAAAGCGGGCATTTGGAGTAATCTCGAGAGAGCTTAAAACATATCTTGTAATAAGAATGAATCTAAACAAATCGTTCCTGCATAGTATGGCAAATTAAAAGGTTATCAAACGCCAAAAGGAGGTAAGAAGAAAACAACAAGATCTTTGAACTTCGACAACTGCGAGTCCACAGTCAAATGCTTGAGAAAAAAGTATAAGGCAAAATAAATCGTAACACCAATTTTTAAAGTACAGAACAGGTGGCAAATGTACAAACAAAACGAGGGAGTCGGGATCCGTTTTACGCAGACCAGATTTATGTTCAGACAGGTCGGTTGTTTGCTCTAACTTGACTGTCTGCGCTGAGCGTTGGGTAAATGGACATGCCAGAAAATGCATCCTCGTCTTTCAAATCTCCTTAAAACTGATGCTTCGTCAAGTGTTCCTTCTTTCAACTAATCCAAAGCCTCGAACGAAGGAACACCTGATCCGGCGAGCTACAGAGAAGTTTGAATTATTATCTTATTATACATCTCACTCCAGAAAATTACATTAATGACAGTGTAGCAGCGTGACGAGTCTAAGAGTTGATGAGGGAATGAGTTACGAGTCAAGAGTCACGAGTTTTGAGTCAGTGTTTTAGCCTGCATAGTAGGTGTACAACGGGAAAGGAAGATGGAAAAGGTCTCCTTCGCAGCTGTTACATGTATTTGGATGGTCACGCAACACTCCTACCCACTGTTGTTGGGGAGGAGCATGCGTGATGCCGCGTTGAGGAATAGCTACATAGGTAAAGGATGGGTACTGATCTCGTGTATACGGTCTCTACAGACCAAGTTCTTCAACCTTATATATAATGACTCTTCAATAAACTTAGAGAAAGAAAGTTAGAGCTCATGCAGAAGGAAATTTCAGACTCCAAACAATTTAAAATAATACGCCGAATAAACAGTGCACAATCTTATTGGTCACAAGTGAATCAGATGTGCGGAGGACGAATAAGCTTTAGCTAGCTATCTCGCATGTTAACAAATACACAATAGAAGGGCGGTCCCAGCCTCGTTTCCAAAGGCTCTACCCTGGCAACGAGGTTACCGCAGCCAAAGGTTAACTCCATTTGGAATGGGTCTGAGGTTCAGTGTTTGTGTTGCTTCCCTGGCATGAAGTCGAAGGCTGGCTTAAGCATCAACTATCAACTATCCAGTTCCAACTCTTTTCATTCTCCAAACCGCAGGCAAGAAAGAGAGAAAAGGTACTTTAAAATTAACAGAGATTGTGGCCAACTTTGGTTGTTATTTTCTTTAATATTAAGCCGTTTTTTAACTTACAAATTCATATAAAATGGTTCCTTAGTTCCAAATCCGTCCACTTACTTACTAAAACGTTCACCTTATACAAGTCAACTGTCTAACTAATAAAAAATTGAACTACCTCCGAATTTTACAATTAGATTCCTCTTAAAGCAGAGACGAATTTGAGCACTTAAAGGTCCATAGAGTAAGTAATAAAAGAGCACTTGGTGCATTATTATTATCATCATTTTAAACACTGCAGCACTAATCCCCTGGATCTTCTTCACGTTGGTCCTCCATCAATATCTTCAATTGAGCCCTTGCACTTTCTAAGAACAGGTCCAAGCCATGAAGGTGCTTTTGTCGAGCAGCTCTATCGGCCTGTTGGGAAAAAGGACCACAAGTGTAAATAGTACAGAACATTCAAATCCAAAGGCTTCTGGGCAGAATTGAAACAAGACAGAAGCAGCAGCAAGCGTAGTTTCCTCTAACGACAACTTTACCGATTTGACATTTGAGAGAACGGGTAAAAGCCCTAACAGAAAAAATCCAATACAGGAAAAAAGCAAGCAAAATAAACTGCTTCTACAACGAATATACATTTGTTAGAGTATTAATACTGTAAGGCCACTAAAACACTTGAATTCATCTACACAAAGGGAACTCTGTCTCGCACCTCTTGCTTCACTTTTAAGTATTCTAACATTTCTCTCTTCGTTTCATCCTTTATTTCTTGGGCAAACTCTTTTGCATTTTGTCTTTCTTCTTTCACGACCTCTTCTAGTACCATCTACGACAAAAAATCAAAAGAAAAAGACTTTACATAGTTCAATAGTGACCGCGTTGTAGATCAACATTTCTCAAAACTGGTCACTTCATGATAGAAAACCGAAATTAGGCGCCAGCACGCGGATAAGCCACTTGGCCCATTCACCCATTTGGACCCGTAGTCTGAGTAGCCAGCGTTCAGTCTCCTACCAGCGCAGAGTTTCTCCAGCGCCTGCGGGTCGCGTCAAAACTGGAGTAAGAGCGCCAAAAAAAAAATGTGGAAATTTTCTTCGTTCTTACGGGAACGCGTGCTACACAGGAAAAAAATAAATAAGACTTAACATGATCAAGTAGTGGTGGAAATTACCATCATCATTCAGACTGGGCAAACAAAAAAAGAAGGGAAAATTGTCTGTCATTTCAATGGCCTCACCTTACTAGTTTCTCTCTCTTCCTTGATAGTCTCATCCACAAGTTTCTGCAGCCTTTGTCCTTCCTGGTCTGTTATTGTCTTTATTTTTTCCTGTGGAGAATCAAAGCAACACTTAATACAGTCAGGTATAGTATGAAGCCTAAAGTTTCCTTAAATTAGTTCTCTATAGTCTGTTGGTCGCGCAAATGATGGTTATCAAAATAATTGTGGCTCTATACAGTTTGTGCACGCTGACTGATGATCCACTCTAATGCTATTCATGGAGACAAAAAGAAATAAAAGTACGCATATCCTAAGAAACTACGATTTCCTTCGAGATGTTTTCTCGAGTTTCCTTCACTAATTCGTCAAAATTTAGCCTGTGAATTGACAGGCACCCAACTGGGTTATAGGGCAAAAAAAGAAACTGGCAAGCGGATCAAGCCGAGTGTTTTTTTCGCGCTCGCTGAATGAACTCTTATAGCCCTCATCGGCAGCCAGGCTAGTTTAAAAGTTGGCTACAAGGAAAGAATTTTTTTCAGCCGTCATAAGAAATATTCCCGGCACTTGAAAGTAGAAAAAAAAATAAACGTAGCTTGTGAGCTTAACAAGAATCCCTGCACATAACCCTGTTATATCCTGGAATTTTCTTTTGTGGGAATTCTGTGTGTTTCAAAAGTTTAATCATAAGAGGTCATGAATCAAGGCGTCTAAAATGCAGGAAGTCGTGAGCTTCCAACAGCTTTATTTCAAAACTTAAGCCGTTATTTTTACAATAAGGATCAAGAAAATTTTACCCGTCCTGATTATTATTTTAATGGACGTGCAATAGCCTCATGGTCAGTGTGTTCGTCACCTGATGGAGTAGTCCGGGTTCGGCCCCGTCAGGGGACATTGTGTTGTGTTTTTAGGCAACACATTTTACTCTGAAAGTGCCTCTCTCCACCCAGGTGTATAAATGAGTACCGACAAAATTAATGCTGGGGGTTACCCTGTAATGGACTGACATCCCATCCATACTGCTAGTCGCTTCATATCACTGAAACCACGATACATCTATGATCACAGTGTACCTAAGCGCACATAAACAGACCTCGTGTTGTGTTATAAACTCTTCATATTTCCTCCTTTCCTCTTTCTTTGCCATCTCCACGACTTCAGCCCTCTCCTGTTGTGCATCCTGTTGCAAAATAAACACCACAGCATAACACAAAGGAAATCTTTTTCATTCCAAAAATACTTAAATAAATCAACGAGAATCTTATTTTTTAATAACTGCAAAAGAAAGCTTAAAATGAAAACGTCGTTTTGAATACGAAATTTAGAAGCAAATTAAACCTCTAAATGAAAAACACACTAAGCATGGTCTGATTGGCAGAAATTGAATAGTTGAGTTAATTTGTTTATGCGCATTTCTCTGAGAGGAAACTGCCCCCTCACACTTACTTACCACTGACTTTATTATTTAATGGAAAAAATCAAGTAAAAGACAGCAAGCAACTTTAACATTGCAACTGTGATAAAGGTGGACAGAACCCGCCGAAGATTTAGAAAAGAAAGCAGCAAATGGGATTAAAAAAAAATCTTGGAGAACACATGAATAACTTAATTTCAATTTCAGAGGCCTGCAATACGTACATAAACAATTACAATTAATAATTTCTTTGGTATAACTAACATATTTTTATCTCCCGCCCTTTTTGATACTGTCCATCATGAAGGTAGGCGCTCATAAGAGGGTTGAATTTTGAACAGTGTATTAACCATTTCAACCAAAAAAACTTACAACCAAAGCAAAGAGAAGTTACCTCAATAACTCTGTCTATAGCTTCTTTGCTCTTTAATCTTTCTTGCTCCAAGTATGATTCAATTTCTTCCTAGAAATGGAAAAACAACAAAAGTGTTTTAAACTTTACAACATCATTAAGAACAAAAACTGCCACAGCTAGGAGTTTGATAATGCATATTTTATTTGCAAATGGCACACTCTTCTAACCTTGTGTCTTTGTTTTTCTTCCTTCAGTAAGTCATTGGCTTTCTGTTCATTGAGTTTCGACTCATTCTGTAACATTCTTTCGAAGCTTTCTTGCTACAAGACAAAAGGTCTGTGTATAAATGGAGGGCAAGGGTGCAAAACCACTGAATTTCTGGAGCTTCCTAGATAATAAGAACTAATAAAGCCATTGTACAGTACAGTATCGCGTTTAAATCAATCACAGCAAAGGACAAAAGTCTTACAGAACCAGTGTCTCTCTAAATAATTCTCTACATAAGGTTTTATCAACTGGCCTGGGTTCATAATGTGAATTGGCCACTGTAAAGGGATTTGAAAGCTGTTGTTTCAAGTGTGAAGGTAAGCACAACAAAAACATAGGTAACGTTTAGGTCAGAAGTGCATTCCAAACAAGTGATCAGCCCAGAACTTTTAAATGTGTGTGTGGACAATTCAAAACACGTCCTTTCATTCGTAACATTGACAAAATATCTGGCAACCAAGCGATCCATCAAGATCACTGATCATTTCACCTGTACCTCAGCCAATGTCATGTACTGCATAACTTGCACTCTTTGTAAAAAGTTATACATCAGGGAAACAGGGAGATGACTAGGCGACTGATTACGAGAACACCTCCGTAATGTAGAGAAAGACAACAAAGATGCATCTAAACCAGTCATGGGACACTTTAATCTCCCCTGAACAATGTATGGCTGTCTGCAGCCTTTCCCTGCATCAAGGAAGCATGGAAAGCTGCAAAACTCTAGAGTAAAAATTTATATTTCAAATTGGCACTCTTAATCCTCACAGTATCAACAAACACTTTTCATTCAACTAATTTATTCTGCTGTTTTTCACGTTACCATGCACCAAACCAATAGTGTAGCTCCATTTTCTGTATCTAAACTATACACAACCCACAATTCCTTGATTTGCTTTGACAAAGGGCTAACGCTTACGGTGGCTAATTCACATTATCAACCCAGATTATAAAACCAAATTATCTCTAAGACTTACATGTATTTCCACATATTTAGTGACTTCTATTAAGTGAGTGCTTTTTTTGCGCATTTGGCCATATGATACATGATTGTATGATTAGATCTGTAATCACTTTGTTCATCTTAGTTTTAAGACTGTAAGGCTGTAGTCTAAGAAAAATTTTGAGGAGCCCAAAGGTTCCTAATGATGAAATCCTGGGTGCCCAGCAATTAAGCTTACAATGTATATGAAAAAAGTAATTCAGCTTTTCCAGTCTCTAAAGGCAAAAGTTACTTGCATGTGCCACCCAGGCACTTCTAGAGCACAGCCCTGAAAAAGTTTATACACTTTGAAACTATTCTTCACCTGCTCTTGAAGGAACTCTTGGAATTTGTTTCGTTGATCATCCAATAGTTTTTCCATCTGAATCTTATCCTCTTCTTGTTGCTCCAAAACAGCTTTTCTTGATAATTCCTTTGGAGTGACATTGAAAGGTTAGTCAAACTTCAAGAAGGAGATGGAAGAAGAGGAGGACAAGGACAAGGAGATTGTGGAGAAGGAGGGTGGGGATGAGAAGGCGGAGGTGAAGAAGGTGGTAGAGAAGAAAGAAGAGACGGAGTAACAGGTCAAGACAAACGGAAACAGGAAAAAGAGCAGAAGATGGAGAAGCAGGAACAGGAGGAAGAGGAGAAGGAAGAGGAAGAAAGGGAAGAGGAGGAGAAGTAAAGAAGGGGAGAGGAGGAGGAGGAGGAGGAGGGATAGGAGGAGCAGAGCATAACAGTTCAGTTTCATTAGTACCTTATATTCCTCGACAATAACAGCCAAGGTATCATGACCAGCTTTTCTAATCTCCTTTATCTGTTCTTCATGCTGTTCCTGCAAAGGTTACAAGCAGTACAGTTGAACTTGATGATCCAGTCCATACTTATATAGAGTTTTGATTACAATCAAACCCTTTTTGACATCAACATCATCATTACCATCATGAAATGTCCCTTTACCTGAAGAAGAGCATATTTTTCCTTCTGTTTAGCAAGCAATTGTGAAAGGTTCTTTGATTCTGCTTCAAGAGTTTTGTCCTTCTCTAGAATTGTATCCAGGTCCTTTTGGGAGGAAACAGATATTTTTTGATATACACAGACCATAGTTGTTTATGTTTAGCTCTGAACAGGTATTTGTTCAGTGACTGGAATAATATTTTGCAAAGATAGCATTGAAAAAGAGCATCCAAGAAACTTTTGTACTGTTAGGTATTTAATGAAGATACTTACATATATTCTTAGTAGTAGGAATGTGAGCCTTCTATTTTGTTGATATTATTTATCATTGTAACCTGTTTCCATATGCTTGGCTTTGTTGATCAACCTTACTTCCTTATTTTATTTGTTGACACTAGTCATATTTAATTATTACTTTTTGATGACCATTTGCACTATTAAAACAGAAATCAATATTGCTATGTTTATTAAAGAAAACAGCTGCAAACAATGGCATATCAATTATTATTATGCAGCTCCAGTCATTTTGCCAACATGGTGGATACCTTCTGTAGCTGTGCCTTTTCTTCCTCAACAATGGAGATTTTTTCTTCCACTCCTTTCAACTTATCCTCCAGTTCCTTGTTAGACTCATTCACTTCTTGAAGTTGCTGAGACAGTTTCTTTTGGTCGCTGTCTGCTGGCTTGTCAAACAGTACATTCTGCTGCTGTTGAGCCATAACAACCTGTTCAAATGAATGGCCAGTTTTTGATATCTTGATTTCCAAAGCTTTGCTGGACTTTTTCAGTCTAATTCAATGTGGCCAAAATTGATACCACATTTAATTTAATTTACCTTTTCAACAAGCTTGGACAGAGATATAATGAAGAGTTGAGCATTCAATTTGAGTTTGTCCATAAATTATTAAGATTTATGATTTACTATGAAGTTTATGTATGAAGTTGAAAATTAAAAGAAAGACCATTAGTGAAACAAAAAACAATTTTAATTTGATGCATACTTTATAAACCTAAAACAGCAAACTTACTGATAGTATATCTTGAGCTGATGAAACTTCATTATCCAGAGTATCAAAAGAATCAGGAGTGTGTTCTTGTGGTTGCTGATCTACTGCTGTGATGCTTGATGTCATTGTGGCAAAGTCTTTGTTTATGACTTTAGAATAGTCCCCATTTAAATGGGTTTTATCTCCCTGAGAAATATTCTTTGTTCCATTGATCATGTTCTGATCCTCAGAAGGAACTGAAAGTGGTTCCGATGTTTCAGTCAAAGCTTCACTAAGGAAAGAAGAAAAATCAGCATGAAAGCTTTCATATTCTGTTCTGTTGTTCAACTTGTCTTCTTCTGCCACTGTTTTTGTTGATGACACAGGTGTTTTTGAAGAGGTGAAGTCTTGACTGGTTGACAGAAATGAGTTAATAAAGTCAGAATGGTTGTCGGCAACAAGAGGGTTGGGCGCAGATGAACTTGACCTTTTGCTAGCTTCTGATGTTGTTGTATTTAGTGAAAACTGGGTTGTTAATGATGACACAGGATTAGATGATGACATCATGTGAGATGATGGTTGGTTAAAAGATGAAGCACCAGCACTGGGTGAGGCCGGTGGTGGTGTTGCAACTGCAGCCCATGTGATTACAGATCCAGACTGGTCACTGCCATTTGTAGCTGGTGTAGCAGACTAAAACATGAGTTTATAGACAAATTTACAGATTGTAGTTATGTGAGCCATGCTCTGCAAATCAAATCTGGTAAATTATATAAAAAAAACTTATTATAAGCTAACTAAAGTCTGTGTATTCATTACAATTAGGTCTTAAAGTACATATATCTAGTAAGCACAGAAGTGAAATTGTAAATAAGTAACAAAAATTTGATATTATTTAGAGATTGCAACAAATCAAACGAAATGCTAATTTGCCATGGGATTCCCGCAATTTATTGTATAGAGCATAATCAACCAACATTTCCCCAATAATTAGACCTGGGGAAACTTAGTCAGCCTGGAAAAAGCTAATTAATTAAACCTACCTCAAAACCTCCAAAATCTGCCCAGTCATCATCGTTGTCATCATTCTGATCGAAAAATAATTGTCAACATCAAATATCTCATACAAGTGATTTTAATTATCCATAAGTAAATTTGTTTATAATTTGTGGAGGGTGCAATTGCATTACATTCTTATAGCAACACTTACTTTCAATAAATATTTTAAAAGCAGGCAAATGAAAAACCGACAATATTAATGAGTTTTTATCGACGAATCGCTCCGAAAATTCAAAGAGCAAAGATCAGTACAATCAGGCAAAGGTAAAGTTATTGTTTACCTGGCCATCAGTAGATACTGAACCAAAATCTGCCCAGCCTCTTCCGTCCATTACGCCGGCTTATTCACACTTTCCCATAAAGGACAAAACGGAACAGAAATGTTCCCTAAGGGAAACTTTTTGACCAGGCGTTACAAGTGTTTCCCATCAGACAGCGCTCTGTATGGTCACGTGATCGAATCTTTAGCGCCATTTTGAACTTGTCAGTTGCACGCATTATTTTGATGTTTTAACTTGCATTTTAATTTGTACTTTGTCCAGAAAAACGTATTAGTTTTACCAGAAAGATCTGTATTTTGCACTAGGAGATTTTTATAGTGGTTGTATTAGAGATAGCCTAGGTTTTTATTGATATTCGTGAAAGAATAAGAAATGGCGCGAAAACGAAGACTGCAATCAGATAGCGAAGACGAGCAAGCAGGCGATCAAGAAATACCTGAGGAATCACCCCAAGTCAAGAAAAAGAGAATTTCATCAGCCAAGGATGCAGATGAGGATGAGACTATGGAAGAAGATGATTTTAACTGCTCCCAGGCACCAGATTTCACTGTGACAACGGTAAGCAAGTTCGCATGGGTTCGCTGGGTTTCCTCAAAAATCAATGATTCAGTTATAATCCGTGTGATTTCTTTAGTTGGTTGCATTTGCTATAACGTTTGTTGCTGTTCCTTTTTTTCAAATCAGTTGCAAGGATCTCCGGTGTGATAAACTTGCACTTCATATTATTTGATAGTTAAATCAGTAAAGCCTTTAGAACGAAATCGAAAATACAAAATAGCTGGATTACGCCATGCTTGGTGATCGAAGTAAACTTGAGGTTACTGTTTTAGCCTGAGCCATGTGTAATAATGAATTAAATAAAATAAATCATTAACAAGGAAGCCTGCATTCAAAAATGGTTTACAGAATTAAAATGTCCTAGAGTAAAGGCTGGTTTTCACTAGTGATGGAGTTGTAGTTGGAATCGTAAGAGCGGTTATGACCTAGTGAAAATGGAAATCAGAGTCTCAAGCTTGACAGAATCAGAGTCAGAAGAATCAAAACATTTTTATTTCTTTCGATTCCGTTTATGATCCAGTGAAACTAGATTGTTGGAGTTGGAAGAAGAAGTGGAAGAACCAATAAATCACAAGGCCCAGAATCAAGCATTGTGATTGGTTTATTTTTCCGCTTCTGCTTTAGACTCTGACAATCTAGTTTTCACTAGAACATAATAAAAGACAGAGTCATACATGTATGCAGAATCAGTGTCCTGTTCCAAACTCTGTTGGTTTGATTTTCACTAAATCGTGTCGTTTTATGCTTCTGATTATGACTCTGACTATGACTATGTCACCACTGAAAACCAGCCTTAAGATTAGGAGTAGCAGGGTTATGTGCAGATATCAATCAATGCACATGTATTGTTGTGGTTTCAGTCTGAAGCAGAGGTTGGAATCATCGAGAAGATCACTCTAGTGAATTTCATGTGTCACACCATGCTGGAAGTGCCTCTGGGTGCTAATGTCAATTTTATCATAGGAAGAAATGGAAGTAAGTGAAATAAAAGATGAGATAACATCATTTCTTGATCTCTTTTGTTAGCGTCATTGTGTAGTGTGGCTATAAGCAGAGGTCCGAAGCAGAAACCAAACTGCTAAATCAAAGTTCTGTTAGCCCTGATCAAAATTGAAGCTAATTGGATGATCATATTTTGTATAGAGATGAATCTATTGAATCAAGCAGCCAAATTCACAAAGCTCTTCTATGTTATGATGTATCATAAGTAATATTAAAAATAGACACTTGGATTTGAGACATTCCTTGCTTACAGCTTAACCTACAAATAAGATGGTTTCAACCTGAACTGAGGAAGCCAGCTATTATTTCAACTTATATATACCTTATTTACCCATGTATAATGCGCACTTGTTTTCCAAACTTTCTAGTTTAAAATTTTCATGACGCATTATACGTGGAAACCTCAATTCATTGATCGCTTCAATGCAACACTCATTTGCATGCATGCATGAAAGAACAATTAACTTTGTTTTAATGGGCTGTTGTCAAGACTTGTTATGATAAAAGCATAACTAACCAATAACAGCTGTTTAAATATGATCAAGGAAAACAAACTGTTTTGAAGCTTTGTAATTTAGAAAAGTTTACCAGTAGGTCCACACTTTGTTTACCAGAGTACTGTAAGTTTGAAACTTCTGTTGCAATGGAATATACGCATTGTTTGTCTTTTGTTAAACATGCATTTTTGTTTGGTGAAGCTTTTTCTTTTCTCAAAAAATGTCCAGAAAATCAGGGTGTGTATTATATACAGGTGCGCATTATATATGGGTAAATATGGTAGTACCGGTAGTTCAAAATAGTTTAGAATGGAACTAAAATTTTTTTCCTTTGTTCTCCTTGCAGGTGGTAAAAGTGCTATAATGACTGCACTGGTGGTAGGATTAGGAGGAAAGGCTGCCACAACTAATAGAGGAAATTCCCTCAAGGGATTCATTAAGGATAAGTGCAGGTCAGGAATTGTTTTAACAATGCTCTGTTGGTAATTTGATTAAAAGAGAAGTTAGTCTGTGATCATTTGTAGCTAGCTATAATATACATGTAGTATGCATGAGAAAAAAAATACAGCATTGGGAACACCACATTACAATCTGGGGTGTGACTTTGGAACTGCACCAAAAAATGTGCAATGATTATTTCTTTTGGAGTGTTATTATGTTTTAATGGGATTGCCACTTGTGAAAGAGATTTAGAAATGTGCTTCACATCTGTACACATTCTTTGTGAAGAGATCAGGCATTCTTGATGAAATCAGTAAATTACAGGTAGCCACTGTTGTTCAATTAGGTTAGTATCTACAGTACCGCCTTAAAGTATTTACCCTTTTGCCGAGGTTTTGCCGCGGACGATTAGCAGATTAACACTGCGTTCTCGCCTCGGCAATGACGCGGCATGCCGAAATTTTACTGCAGTTTTACCTAGGTTTTTT
>OMLO01003086.1_pt1 | contig 13710 bp, 7 predicted proteins | sample 1674811 | NCBI WGS metagenome assembly OMLO01 (sample SAMN06265003, study PRJEB25207) | coral metagenome | isolation source: Coral host | place: Mexico:La Bocana,Puerto Morelos, Mexico | collected 2008-11-13
TAGCTTGACACTGACCGACAAACAAATTTCCCACGGTCTCAAGGTGTACTGACCTGATCACATGCAAGTAGCGAGTTTTGTTTGACCACCGGAAAATCGGTTTGAGTTGGAAGGTATAACAACAGCAATTAGACTAGTACATGTATGTTTTTATTGCCTACGCATGGCTGAAATATGTGTTTCCAATGCATTCTCAAGCCATCAAGAGTGACATAACAGGGTACATTTCAGTGTTACGTTAGAGATTTCTTCTTCAGGCTGACAGTCTCCCATTTGAGCAGTCTCAGCACACACAACATGTTTTAACTAAAGTGCTCTTTACTGGCTAACTAATTTATAATTTCACATTGTTGTTTGCAGTTGTCGTTAATGTTATTGATTACGTGGGTGCAATCCTGAGTTACCTGATAATAGCCATTGCTCTCTTTGGTGGGAAGTATGACCATTTGTCCGTGACTGAGCTTGGTGCTCAGATCAGCAGGGTGAGATTTTAAGTTTGAGTAATGTTAAACTATATCAAACATAAGCAGTGAAAAACATTTAAATACAGGGAAAATAGAGACGTTGGTTCTTTTTAATCCTGAGTTATTGTTAACCGCCTTTCACACAATCCAGCCCAGAAAAGTATATGCATTTGATTATTGTCTATCACGCACGTTTGTAGCTAGCCTCCCATGCAGAGGGTACTTAGGCTTGTCACGCGTTCCTTTCCACGAGAACGCGTGACCAACCTAAGAACGTCTGCATGGGAGGCTAGTTTATAGTCTGGATGCAGAGATATTTTACTTCAATTGAAGAACATCTAACGACGTAAAGCGTGTCAGGACACTCCCAAACTGGTATTTGTTTAAATCTACAAGACTCTGAAGTAAAATTCTAGTTGGACCACAAATCAAGTGTCCCTCACACTTTTATAGAAGCTAAGGCCTGACTTGCCGTGTCCAAACGCTTGCAAAAGAACCACAAGAGTCGTATGTGGTTAACACTTTAATCCTTGTTAGCCAACTTTTTATGAACTAAATTCAAAACTGTTCATGACACCACTAATTGTTATTAATAATTATTTTTTTTTATCTTTCCTGTACCATTCAATTAGTAATTGTTGTTGTAATTTTCATAGAGCAGTTTTCAATCATGTGTTGTAAAACCAAAACCACAAGAAGACAATGCAGTGAATCCATCAATACTTGAAGTAATTACATGTAGTTGACACAAAGCACAACAAAATGTTTGTGATTCAATTATGATTGTTTGGTTTTTCGATTTTTTGAGCCAGGTTCTTAGCGTAGATGCAAAACCAGTTACTTTCTTACACTCAAATGGACACTGCTTTAAAATGAGCATTCTCAAATTAAATTCATATTGTACAGTGTATGATTGATTAAACTGTGTTTAAACTGCTTAAATTGTTTAAACTGTGTCTCATTTCATCAATAGGAGTATATGTAGAATGCACACGGTGGCGGACTGAGGGAGTGACAGAATATGATTTTCAGTTTGGATTTTCTCAACTTAATCTCGTTTAAATTTTGTTTCAAATTTCAGAACTCATTTTTTGCCATGTATTTGATAAACTGTGGCACTAAGCTTATTGACTTGTCCAACAGTATCTCCAACATGGCTGGATATGTTCACAGGTAACCTATTTGTAATGTGAGAAATGCAGTATGCAGCGTTTTAGTTGGTGTGTTGGAGTCTTGATTCATTGGACATTGGCGTTTAGTGCTGGGTTAAAAGGTTTACGATGTTATGTTCTTGCACAAGACACCTTTTGTATCTCTCTCCGCTTTACGTCTTTCCACTTTCAACCTAGTCCGATTGTAAATGTAAATGGCAACTGGTAAATCCTCAAAGCAATTTCACAAAAGTGCTAGAAAGTACACTGTGCCTAGTATGATGGCTAGTGTCCCATCCAGAAAGATTTCAAGATCCTGTGGCCTCTTCATTGGAAACAGCAGCAGCAGAAACGGCAACTAACAACAGGAGCATTAGCATTGCATTAATGCAGTATTATCTTTATGTCTTTATTAAAACGGTGTCTTGTATGTACGTTTTGTGACTTTCTTGTCTCTTACAGAATAGGTCAGCTTTTGGAACGTTTTGCTGCCATGGAAACTGATTCAGAAGAGAAGTCGACAGAAAATGAAGATTCTTTAGGGTAAAGCTGATTCTTGCACCCCCGTTATGTCTACAATATCTTGTCGTCTTCGCTTTTCAGTGCGTGTAGCCACTGAATTTACCGCTAGGTAACTTGAGGAGTGTGGGTGGGGTAGCTGGGTAACCACTCAGCTTCCAGCAGTCTGGCCTTGGAACGACTTTGGCCAAGAGTCGCATTTGGGTTGAGCTTTGGTCTATTGAGAGTTTTCCTTCATATTTTCTCCCGACTCAAGAAAAAAACATCATTTTTTTGATTCTGTCAGCACTGACACTGACAAGAGAAACTTAATTCTCCCTAATTAAAATTGGCTCGAAACAACATCGTTTTTACAAAATCCCTCGTTGTTTCAGCGCTGAGAATGTGGCTCCACACGGGAGTGATGCAATTTTCAAGCTCATAAATGTTTCGTATGCTCCACCAAATTGCACGGATCCCCTCGTCAAAGGTGAGCGGTTTTTGTCTTCTTTTTTTAGTGAATATGTAGTCTTGATGATTGTATTTAAATGCGTAGCAATATATAATCAATCGTTTGTATAAGTTGTAAACCTTCCGCACATTAGCTGTCTTAATCCTATAGATATACCTGTGCTTAATCTCTTTAACTCCGCCTTTTTTTCTTATCTGTAAGTGCTCTTTTTTTGACATCGTTCACACTAAAGCGCCCGAAAACGCTGATGAAAACAGAAGCTTTTGAAAACGGTTTCAAAAGTGGAGCGTTTTGTAAACGCATCGTTTCAAAAACAGGTAAAAATGGAGGTTTTTGAAAACAGCACCGAGAAAAGCGTCGTTAGTTTCCAGCGGTCGCAACGTCTAGCTCTGATTAGTGTGGTCGGGGCCTGAAATATAACCCCACAAATTGTTGTAGTTGTAGTTGCACTAGCCACATATAGTTGCGGTCATAATATAAACAACCATTAAAGCTACTCTGATTATCCTTTTTATTATATAGACATGGGTGTTTTACTGGAAAATACACCTTTCGTAAAATTATTGTGAAACTGCATCCGGCCCCTGAGTGCTGTATTTTCCATATCCTCACCAGTGAAGATATCGATGACGTCATTATGATTTCATTTCCAGCTTTTTCTCGGGTGTTTGTGCAAACAGTCAAAAATGACGAACAGTAGATTCGTGACGTTCTCTGAAGATGACGAGAAATCCTTCTTCGAAGAAATAGAAAATGTTGACACGAAGAAGAAAACTTCTTACGATTTAACGATTTCCTTCAAAGTGAAGAAGTACGGAGAGAGATTGAAGAAATTCCAGTCGCCAATCTGCAAGCATTGGCGATTAAGTATTGGAGCTTTGAAAAAAATTCGTTTTTGGTCTATATAAAAAAAACATTACACGTTACCTCGAAGATATGAATTTTATGTTCTCCTGGCAAGAACAGTATCTTATATATTGTTCTTGCCACTCCAACATAAAATTTCATATCTTCTCGCCACCGTGTAATATCCTCTATATCTTATATGAAATACAACTATCAACGTTAATGGGTTTTAGAATGAGCAACTTATCATTAGAAAGGTAATTAACAGAAAAAGACCATGGACGAGCAGTCGTTAATCTTTTCTTCATCCATTGTTTTTGTTATTTTCTCACTGTGTCTTGGGTTCGTTGCGCTTTTTTTTCAGATTTAGATTTGGAGATCAGCCATGGAAAGACCCTTCTCATTACTGGAACTACAGGTGATAAGAATTTATAATTCTTAATTCTAGAAACTCGAACTATTGAAACCTTTTTAGGAATAGCGTAACTAATGTTTCGTTTTTCTGTTTAACTGAGAAGACAAATCTATACCTCCCTCTGTGCACTGTGCATGTTTGCTTGCAACATAAATTAATAATTCTCCATTTTAAATATTTCGCTTGGAATTTTTATCCATAGGAAGTGGAAAGAGTTCGCTCTTCAGAATTCTGTGTGGAATATGGAGTCCTCTTTCAGGTACAAGCTTCTTATTCCTCAGAAATCTCGTGGTCTGTAATATGTACTGCCATCAGTAATCTTCCCCGCTCCCAGGATTTCTATGTTCTGAATAACGTACCTTTGCAGAGAATTCGCAGAAAATTCCCCATATTTTCGCGCGCAAATTATAACCAATTAGAGGCACTTTCTTGGATTCGTCATGGAGACGCAAGTATTCACTACTAAATGTACTGTGTTTTACTCCTGGATTTTTTCACAGGCGAAGTCTTGAGATTCCTTCCACTCAATCCTAAAGCTGTCTTATTTTTACCTCAAAAGACGTTTCTTACGGACGGTACATTACGGCAACAGGTAAATTGATCTAAATTCATCCAGAAAATACTAAACAATCTAGACTACCCTAGTCAAACGAAAGGAAAGTACTACTCGAAAGTATACACACCGTGTACAAAGCTATTTCAAGAATGTGTTGGAAAGGATGTTTACTTGAAGGTTTTTGCGGTATAAAAAACACAAATTCGATCAATACATGTAGATGTTAAGTTCAATGGTGAAAAATAACGAAACTCGGACATAGCCCAAACATTTTAGAGAGAAAATGTACTTAACAAGTGGGTGACGAATTGTGCGCCTTAATCCAATCTTGAAACTTGCAAAGTACTTTGATTATGCTTTAACAACTATTATGATTGGCAAGATCGAGTAGCTCAACAATATTTATACTGCGTTTTTCTTACTTCCTAGTTAATGTACCCTTGTGAGGATCCATCGTATGGAGTTGACTCTGAAGCAGGTGAGGCTATAATATTTAATAATTTAATAATTATCGCCACTGAACACTGAAAAATCTAATGCAAGTGCCTTTGGCTCATTTCCGGCGGAAGAATAAGTACCAGTTAATGCCGATAATTCACTGAGCCTGATAGCGGATTTGCGCAGCAGCCTAACGTGTTTATTACGCCATGTTGACGTAATGCTTTTCGGAGTACTCGTGAGTGTTCGCGCTAGCTTTTGATTGGATGATACAAATCGATAACTGTTCGAGTTCGGGAACGAAGATTTGTTTCCTCCACTATATCAGTAATCTTCCATTACTCTTTTCCATGTATAGGAGACAATGAAAATGAGAAACTTCTCGAGCTTCTGGACACTGTTGGACTCGTGAGTACCTTTTATCCAGCATTTACTTCGCTACATTGAAACAGTGTTACTTTCTCGTAAACAGAGAGCTCTCCTAACGTAAAATGCCAGTCGTCTCCCACCCTCAACATAATTCCCGGGCGAAGATTGGGCTAAGCGCGGGAGATTATTGGCATTAGGTTAGGTTAAGCCTCTCCTAACAGGAGACTTGCCCTTATTTCATTGGTGTCCAAAAAAAAAAACACTTTTAAAGGACACTCCCTCGTCTGCGAGGAAGCTCTACTCTAAGGAATTGTTTCAGGTTATCTGGTTCCAAGGTTGTCCAATTGTGTTCTTGAATATAATTTTAATAGCGGAACTCTGGCTGTTTTTCTGTCTGATTTTTTTCTTCAGACAACTCTGTGTGCCCGAGTTGGTGGTCTTGATAATCCAGTGGATTCCAATTGGTGAGTACAAAAGGCCAACAGTTCTTTGTAGTTTTGCTCCAGAAATCCTCTCAACGGAAAAATTAGGAATGTATGACTGTCATGCAAAAATCGCAAAGGCGTACAAAGTAGTTATATGGTTCTGAATTCTTGGATCAAGCACGGACTAATTAAACTGCACTTCTTGACGAAACTTTATTGGATGCCCTACTCTCCTCAACAACCATTGAAAAAGAAGGGTTTTATTCGGTTGAACATTAAGGACATGAGGCTTTATATACTCCAGTCGACTGGTTTTTACCCGCGGTTTAACACACTGATGAAACTACACGACAGTTGGCATCATGAACGTGTCAAATCTCAGGCACGAAAACTTGAGCTGGTTCAGATTCGATGAAAGGGTAAATTCTAAGTAAATTCAGCCCCATGGGGTGACTCCTTTATATGGGCTTTAATGGGTTTGCGCGACCCCAAAGGGTATCACTTTTCAGCCGTTTTGTAGGGTATCAATTTTGGCCAATTTGGTCTCAAATAGGGGTATGGTTTGTGCACTCGAGTCTTTAATTGGGTATGTTACTTAGTGAAACTATATTTTCATCATTATTGATAAGGCTATCAACAAAAGCCCTCCACGAATTTTGTTCACGTCAACTGCCAGGTCATAAATATGGTTATCGAATTTTTAGTCAAGTCATAAATAGGGGAGGGAAAATCGCAGATTTTGGTCATAAATAGGGTAAGGGGTTTTGGGAAGAGGCCCGCATACCCCCACCCAAGAGTACCCCCGGGATCAGTCCACTTTGATGATCATTTGCGGCAGTCTTCAATACTGTTCCCTGTGAGTGAGCTTGCGAGTATAACCGTTTAGAGGTCTGCATTGCCTCCTACCTCTACGAAAACTTAATGCGAGGCTAAAATAGCTCTGAAATAGGTCTATAGGTATTCAGTTAAATGTAATTTCTTTGTTTCCGATATAGGGAGGACATGTTGTCCCCTGGAGAGATGCAGAGGCTGTCTTTCGCTCGTTTGTTGTTTCACCGACCTCTTGTAGCACGTACGTAGCCATAAAATACTTCTTTTGCAACAATAGACAGTTTGATTTTCAGAGGAAGTCATTTTCAATTTGTTATTTTCCCCTCAGTTCTTGATGAAGCTACAAGTGCTTTAGACGTGGCCTCTGAGACCAGACTCTACACAGCCTGTAAACAGCTTGGTATTACAGTTGTTAGTGTCGGCCATAGGAAGTCACTGAAAGAGGTATGTAACTTCTGCCGTTACTACGTTTAGTTGTTCCATTCGAGAGACGTCCAAGTAATCTGGAACCCAGATCTGCCATTTAGTTATGTGATTCACGTCCAAGATTAGGCTCAAAGGAGAAGGTCACTCAAAAAAATGTATTTTTGGTCAACAGAGAAATCGCGCACTAAGTTTAGCTCCTCACCGAACTTTCAACCTCTAAAGATTTTAAGTGTAGTAGGTTTTCCTTATGAAATCCGTCCTCACAGAAGCCCAAATTTCGACGTCGTTGCTGCCATTTTGCGCAGTACTCAGCAGCCGGACCACTTTTTTGTGACGTTCCGTCCAAGGGATTTTGTCAATGGCTCGCGAGCCTTTCAACTACCTCTCTAGCCCAGTTATGGCTGCTCTTGAGCGACATTATTTCCAAACGTGCTCCAAACTCCGACAATGATAGCAGTAAAGATAGTGAAGTGGATAATCACCTCTAAGAAAAAAACTACATTCTGCTGACCTTGTGAAGCATACCAAGTCAGTTGCAGGCTTTTCTGCTTCCCGCTAATTTCAAGTTGAACAGAATGACGTCACATAAACACGGCTGAATGCCAAGTGCAGTTCCAAAATGGCGGCATCCAAAGTCGAATTTTGGGCTTTAAAGATTCATATTTATGACGTCATTCTAAATATATTCTTGTAGACTGGGCCGAGTCTCTAATTAGTCGTTGCATAGAAGTGAACATTACGCGCCCGCAAGTTAACAACTATTCCTAGAACTGAAAAAAAAAACTGAAAGACGAGACGATGCACCAAATTATTGCATGTAGAATATGGAAATTCAAGTGTTAACAATATTTCTCATATTGTGTCTTTTAGCTTCACGACTTCATTTTGAAACTAAACGGAGAAGGAGGGTGGGAATTCAAGAAAATCAAGGACGAATAGAGCATGTTCAAGTAACGGAAATTTTTGGATTAGTCTTGTGGTACAAATCACAGTTTTACGAACAAGGCTAGTCTTGTTTTAATTGTGTAGGAATTCCTATATGTGATTGATTAGAATTTGCATAATTGCTATAGTTCTGTAGTTAATATTCATACCTACCTAATCGTACTTTTTGCCGTACCTCGTTAGCATATCAGGTGAGTCTGGTCGAGGCATGACTCGTATTTTAACGAGATGCAGTCGAGCCGAAATACCTGTTGCTGACACGCTGATAATCAGCCGAAATGGACCTAAATGGTACGGTTAGGTATTTACCTCAGGTCGGTGTTGACCCAGTAACGGCTGACTGACTGCTTAATTGTGAATCTGTGCACGGTCAATGTGGGAGGCGCAGTGACCTCATGGTTAGTGCGTTCGTCTCATGATCGATCGGTCCGGGTTCGAGCACCGGCCGAGCACATTGTTATGTGTCTTGGGCAAGACACTTAAGTCTGAAAGGGCCTCTCTCTACCCAGGTGTACAAATGCTGGAGGTAAACCGTGCGATGCGATACGCGATGCGATAGCCTCCCATCCAGGAGGGAGTAGAAATACTTCTAGTCGCTTCATGCTACAGAAACCGGGATAAGCTCCGGCCTGATGGGCCACTTGGCTTGTATACAGACTTAAATTATGCACGGTCAATACCCAAATTGAATAATATTTTTTAGTAATTGAATTGAAATCTTTAATATATATTTTTTGTAATTTTAAAATTCTAATTTATATAACTAAACTATATATATGTAGAAAATATTTAGCTTTTATTTTCAATTGTCCAAATTTCAGTGTTTGTTTGTATTTAAATTTCCACATCATAATACAGACAATACTGAATACATCTCGATACTTTAACTATATTATTAATAATAGAGATATAAAATTAAATCTTATTGAACTAACGTCAGTTTCTTGTTACGGAGCAAGGCCAACATTTCAGCAATACAGACTGAACTAGTTAATTCAATAAGTATAGATAATTATATGAATGCAAGAATAATTAAGGATTTACTCTAAATTCTCTCAAAAGGCGAGTGCAATTTGAAAGAATTTTTAAATATTACAAGTAGTGTAAATTCTGAATTGCTAGAAACTTACTTAATTACTCATTTGTCAAATAACTGGGAAAGTCACGAAAGCGCGCCCGTTAATTTGCACTGCAGTGAAAATTAAAAGTTGACGCTACATTGGGCTCCTCTCAACCAGTCATAATGAAGTGATTTTCTCAAATGTAGAATTATAATAAAGTTTCATATTTTTTTATAGTTGGTCAATTAAAAAATCTGCTAGCATATAAAGAAGGAATCCATCAGAAGTTCGAGTAACAAGCGGACAAAAACTTTGTACCAAGATCATTTGTATAATATTGCAAACGTCTTTGTGGCTGTTTCAAATATCTTTTCAAACAAATTATCTCTAACAGCACCTAATGTCGACGAAAACAGATTTTTGAACTTGGTATGAAGTACTGGTGAAATGAAATTTTAATGAAATTTTACCTGCGTCTGCAGGATTTGAACTTTTAAAGTTATTTTCTTCAGTTCCCATAGAAAGTTGCATACTTATATCTTTAGCTTTGAAAAGGACTGAAAAATACCCTAAATTATTGTGGTGCCAGGTTTTTTGTCCACTAAAAAGTGAAATTGGTCGATTTCCAATCGGATTTTGTCTTGGTAAAACCTTGCGCCAAAATTAAGCATATATTTGCCTTTTTCAGTTGGAGTTTCTCTGTGATAGTTTAATTGAAATCGTCTGCCAGACGTGGGAGCAAAAGGATAATGTATCTTTTTACAACGTTTTAAAATAGTAATTGCTGGTCTTTATCGCGAGTCTGTATTTCAAAATTCGAACCGCTCGTGAAACCAATTGGACTAGTTTGCCACATAGAAAAAACGTTGAATCTGTGACAACGTTGATCTTGGGGCATCGTTTTCCTTGACGGGAGAGAACGAGCCGAAGCAGGGGCGGGCCAAGGGAAGGAAAATCATTGTACTACCGTGTGACCCTGCTGATGTAATTTTAAAGTGTTTAGAAAGTGGATCCCGGGAAATGTTGCTTAGCAACGTGCCATGACCTCATCGCATTAGACTGCACGAAAATTCTCGGAGTGCTTATGGGTGCTCGTGTTGTTTTAGATGTCTATCTCGCGTGTGTAAAGGTGCAAGGTCATGCAGTTTTAGGCAATAGTAGGCAGGAATACAGCTTAAGACTATGTAAAAACTCAGAAGAAACACAGAAAAGACAAAAATAGAAAAGATAAAAACAGATTACAGATTGTTCAGAGTAAGGGGGTAACGTCATTACAGGAGCGCCTGACGTGGAGCCTCTTCTCTCGTGCAAAGCCCTGGGACTCAACCTTTCCCGGTAATGTTCTCTTTTTTTTAATTTTAAAAGACTGATCTTGTTCTTTTTAGGGCCCCTGGGCACCAGGTATCCTGCTGATTACGTTACCTTTGTTTGACAAAATATCTTGTTATGGCTTTGGTACAATTATGGAATGATTCAATTTAAATAAGCAATCATTTAGATTATTTTATGGTTCAATTTAAATTTGCAGTCATCAATTATATTATTTTTTATTTTATATTTCTTTATTTTACATAAAAAATATTGCATATTTAATTGACATAAACATTTGCATGTTTGAAAGTATGTTATCATAATTTTAAATTATGTAATGGTTCAGTTGAAGTATGTATTCATCATTTAAAATATTATTTAATTAATGTTTCATTTTAATTATGCAATCATCATTTCCATTTTGCATTGACTCAGTTTACACTGCAATTTTTTGGGCAGTATTTCGCCTTGAAATGATTCTATTTGTGGTTTGTAGTAGTTTTTTAGATTATATAAACAGTTTGGTGCAATTTAAATTATGTAGTCTCTAAATTTATTTTATCAAGTTGTGTAGGCGTATATTAAGGTTCTCACATTACCAGCAGTATCTAAATTATCGTTTAGGAGGCAAGCCAAATAGCTTACATCAGTAGCCTATTGTTTTTTTTTTGTTAATTTTAGTGAAACGTAATGTAACGGAAACCAGAGTATTGTTTCGTTAGTTTCTCTTATCTGATCGCTATATTATTTGTTGAACAAAAGCCCCCATTTGACGCGAAGACATGGTCGGATATTTGTCCGCAGACGCTATCTGTTCCGAGAAACGAACAGTTTTCCGAGAGCGTAAAACCAAATACAGGTTATTGTTTTTAATATCCTTCAATTTGGGTTGCTGATGTTACAAAATTTAGGAATATTGTGTGTGATGAAATAAACTTCCTTGGAAATTGATTGTTGTCGGTTTCATCAAAGGACGAAATCAATTGAAAAGCAGGGCTAAATTTAGACATGTGGCTACATGTCTAGCAGCTGGACAAGGTTTTAATTATACTAGCTGACCGGCAGTGAGAACTTTTTTTTTATCAAGTAAAACAATGTAAAAGAACATTGCGACAAGCGATATAACCTAACTGAAATTTTAAAGTAATTAATTTTCCCTGCCGGATACGGACTACCGGTGACAGAGACACGGCGAACTTTAATTGCAAAACGCGCTCCAAGAAATGAAAGTTTTGAAGAGAATAAAACAAGATGGCCTCCATATCTGTAAATACCGAAGAAATTAAAAGCACTGTAATTTGGAAGTGTCAACTGAAGTTCTGACGCATAACATCTAAACTTCCTGAAGGTTCCTTATTAAACAAAGATTCACGAATTGGTCCTGAACCAATTAACCCGGCAAAACCTCAGTTGACGACAGCTGCGATTTTCATTGAAGCTTTAATAAAAAGCGCAAGAAGAAAAAAGTATATTTCAAGTTTTGATGACGAATATCATTTAGTCGCATTTCTTTTAGTATCTTGTTTCGGCTTCAATGTATATACCCTTGGAAAACGGCACTTTAAGATAGTTTTTTAAAAGATTTGGATTGGCAGTCTTCGAGATGGTGCCAGTCACTTTCCCAAGTTGTTACTTAACAAAGCATTTGCGAAATGTTACCTTCTGCGTAATAGCTTGTTACTTTGCGAAATGCTCTTTTCAGTTGCTTTGTGAATGGTTCTTCAAGTTACTTAGCGAAATCTCAATTAACATTTCGTGGAATATTCAGCTTGCTTCGAAGTGGCGGATACTTCATACAAACTCTGGGTGCTGTTCATTGTTTTCGCTCTAGTCAATTTGCAAAGCTGGGATTTTTTTTCCATTTCGGTTCGTCTCGAAAAGTTACCACAAGTCGTACTGTCCACAAACGTAACTGAACCCTGACCCTGATTAAAATGTGTTCCCTGAACGAGATGGATTGGAAGCAAGAGTACCAAGTGGGTAAGAATGCCTTCCACATAACAGCAATAATCTTGAACATCCTAAGCTTTCCTGCGACGATCCTGATGAATGCGCTGGTGATAATGGCAGTGAAGACAAGACCCAGACTGCAAAGCAAATACAACATTTTGCTGGCCTGTTTGGCGGTAACAGACCTGTTAGTAGGAGCCGTTTCACAGCCAACTTTTATTGCAGGACAGATTTATGTCATAAAAGGTGTATCTCTAACTCAACACTGCCGATTTATTACTGAAACCAACTCCATTTTTCTGATTCCTCCTTTTGTATCTCTCTTTCATTTGACTCTTATTAGTATCGAACGTTTTGTAGCTATAAAATATACGTTTAGGTATGTGACTTTTGTTACGGGGTTTCGTTTAAAAATAGCTGTTGTTAGTTCCTGGATCATTGCATGTTTGCCAGGAATTCTGCGACGCTTTTCTGAAGAGTCTGGAAACACAGTCAAGGTGTTACTTATTTTGTTTCTATTTTTCAACGTTTCCATGATATTTTTCTGTCATTTATCGGTTTATTTTGTAACCCGCCGGCACGAGAAACAAATCAAATGTGAACAAGTTTCACTACAAGCCGCTGCAGACTTTGCAAAGGAGAAGAAGGCTCTGAAGACAACCAGGATAATTTTAATGGCTTTGCTTGTGTGTTTTTTGCCCTTGTTTGTATATATTTTGGGTTCTTACGCGTTTTATGACAGTAGTAGTTACATTGTGAACGTAATAGTTTCGTCCCATCCCGTTGGGGCATCGGTTTTGTCACTCAATTCTCTGTGCAATCCAATCATATACTGCTATAGAAATAAGACGTTTCGCAAGACATGCAAGGAGCTGCTTAAAATGAAGTGCACAAACTTTAACCAGGAATAAGACTTTATTAAAACTACTAAGGCGTGTGATATTGATGTTACAAGATTTAGGAATATTGCATTCGTTGAAGTAAACGTCTTTGGAAATTGAAATGTTGTTGGTTTCATTGAAGGAGAGATAGATATTAAGCTAAAAGACAGGAAGAGTTCTGTTTAGTTTTGAAATTTCTTTTCTGATGATGAAGCGTTTAACTGCAATTTATGCATCATGATAATAAACGGGTTTAAGGTGAAATTGTGGGGAGAACAAAGCAAGATGGTGTTTACATCCCTGCATCGATAGGAAAATGAAAGAAACTTCATTTTAAGGATATCAAAATTGTCACGCATAACATACAAGGTTCGTTCTTAAAAAAGTTACTTTAATGTATCACAACTAACAGTACTGCATTTGACAGCAAAATACTTTTTCTTTCATTGGAAATCGGATTTCTATTTGAATTTCAGTCATCCTGAACCACTCGTCCAGAAATGAATAGACGACAGCTGCGATTTTCATTGAAGGAGTGCAAGACAAAAAAGTATATTTTTTACAGAGTTTTGATGAGGAATAATAATTTGCAATATTTCTTTGAGTGTTTTGTTTTGGCTTCAACGTTTACCACTTTGGAAATGCGACTTCAAGATAGTTTACAAAATTTT
>OMLO01003087.1_pt1 | contig 13710 bp, 12 predicted proteins | sample 1674811 | NCBI WGS metagenome assembly OMLO01 (sample SAMN06265003, study PRJEB25207) | coral metagenome | isolation source: Coral host | place: Mexico:La Bocana,Puerto Morelos, Mexico | collected 2008-11-13
GCCATACTTTAGGATGATTTTGTGCATGTACATTAATCGTTGCTGCGCACTTTAAAAACGCTGGTTTTGGCGTTTTTGAAAAGGGCTTTCCACTTCCATCTCCTAGGGCTACAGTGTGTAAGGTAATGGAAAGTTGCATTCTTTTTGTCTGGAAGTAACGGTTTTCTTATGTTTTCTTATCCAAGCATTTTTTGCATGTCTGTGACATACCATTCCTGCCACACGCGTAATAACTCGATGAAGGCTCCAAAACCAGCATATTTTGATAGTCGTTTCAAAGTCAACAAAGAGGTGGGTCTCCTCAACGAGAAGAGTGTCTGAAAACCAGGTACCTATGTAGCTTGCAAACACCTCTTGCTTTCTCAAGCAAACCGTACATTTCTCAAGCACACCGCACAAAAGGACAAGCCAGATTCCTGAATGTCAGGGAGGTTTTTCTTAAATGTCAATTCATTGCGCCCCTTTGAGCCGTGAAAATACCTTTGTTACATTCCACTATACTGGTTGGCTGATAGGGATCCTTGTATATATATATATAATTAATGGCTGGTTGTAATCCCTATACTGGGTAGCAGAACCTCGTATATACACTGTATTACTGTACTGTAACCCAAACAACCGCTTTTTTTCTCACTGCTCGTCATTTGGGGGATTGACGTTGCCCAGCTGCAAGTTCCATGAGAGCTGTATCATGTTGTAGCATGCTGTAACTATCTCAAAGTTTTTGCCTCCGCGAAGTCTTCGCCCAGAAAAAGCTGCGTGACAGGTGTCGGACAAGAGTCATCCTGGATTGATTGTTTCAGGACAGCATCTTTGGTGTTTGCCAATCCATGTCATTTCAAGTAACTAATTGTGAGAGCTTCAGAAGGAAGTGGTGCAAGTGTTTGCGCTGCTTGCTTTGGCTGCCTCAAACTTGAATGTTTGGGAATTTTGTTGCCCACACCGATTTAAAACTGGTGCAGCAGATTTTTTTGGAAGTTGGAGAGTGCAGTGCAGGAGCTTGTTTAGGAAGGAGAAGGAATGCAAGCTTTGTTCCGCCACGGCAAGACAGGACGCATATTTAGCTAGAGTGTTCTTAGCTGAAGATTCCGTACATTCTTCAAGGAGTGACATTCCACTATTGCATTTTCTGTTCCCAGCTGACAGGAGCTAGGACACCTGCGTCGACAGGCTCTACCAAAGTGATGTCTAAAGTCTGAATCACATTGCTTTGTTTTTGCCAGGCAAATCGGCAACGCTGGATTTGTTGGGAAAGCGATGCGTCTGGAATTGAAGTTGAGGCCAGAAGCAGCAATGTAACATTGCCCATAAGATGGGACACCGTAGCCCATGTCTTCCCCGAACACCAAAGTCGTCGGGGATTGGAGATATGACATGAACCCAGCAAAAACGCTGTATGAAGGAAGTCCAGAAGAGGATTGAGAATAGTTGGAGAAAAGTTGCACGGCAGGTTGCTATGCTAAGTGGCCGCTCTTGGAGATTCATCATTGGCGACACAGCAAAGGCAATTTGGCCACTCCCTTGGTGACCTTCACTACATACATGGTGGCCTTGCGAGAAGATTGTCCATGCACAATGTTTTCTTGTAGACTTTGATTCACATCTATTGTGTAGTACAAACACTGACACCCATATACATCCACAGTATTCATGAAGAGCATGAACATTTTACGTCCTTGAATGTCCATCTTGACAGGGAGCAGAGGTGAAGGAGAGGTTGGCAGAGCTGCCGAGAGCTCTGACAGTACCAAATTTCCACATCCAAAATTCATCAAAATTCCAATTCGAAAGATGTGCTCTGTGCAGCTTGCTGCAGACTGCCAAAAACATCATGCGCTACATTTTTTTAAATCACTGTTGTACCCAGTGCATGTTCCACTCATTCCCAGGTCTGGTATCCACTACACTGAACTCTCTCTTCTTTGTGATGGGACCCAAGTCCAAGACAGCGAGGCTTTGGCGCTGAAGAACGCTATATCACTGAAGCATGCGCACCCTCACAGCAAAACTATCTGCATGTTTCATTGCAGGTGCTCCTGTCTTCATACATGGAACCTCTTCGCAAGCAGCCTCCACAGCTTCAGTTGCTTCGCATTTTCAGGCAGGACCACTTGGATGCTTTTGACAATGGCAGCATACGGTCTACTTAATGATGAGACTTAATGACCAACATGGGCTACATGTATGACATGTAGACCACATACCTCCCAACGGCCTGAGAATCGGTGCCTAGTTTTTCATGCCAAGTTGCAACTTCTGTTCTGCCCAGGATCACTGGCTTAGCTGTTCGCCTGTGAATGTCATGAGAGCAACTGTTTGGAATCATGCGGCATCCCATTCTTCTGAGCAAGCAAGTATATAATTCGCACCGCTCTGGGGGTGATGACCACCAGCACCTCTTCGGTGCCCTTTATGTTCCATCAGCATGCCCTGGTAGACCCCAATTTGAATCTCGACCCTACCTTAGCCAAATGGCACATATGTTGGGCATCAATGCCATTTTGCCCCACTTGAAAAACCATCAACCTGCATTCTAGAGCAAAAGTCACCTAAATTCAGTTTTGGATTATTTGTTCCTTGCCTGAACAGAAGCTAACCACCTTTTTGTGCCAAACAGGTACACATTGTATATTCCCCAAAGCATCCGATGCGACGCCTACAACAAAACCCTAGGCCCTAGACCCACTCGAACCGAACTGGGCATCAGAGATTCCCAACCAAGAACGCAGACCACATCCAAAACGCGACAAAAACCCTGAAGACCGCAGCAATATTTGACTTCTTCTCTCCTTCCAACAATCCCCCAAAAAACACTGATCCTTCGGAGGGCACTATATGGCTCGGCACTCAGAAGAGCTTTTCCGCCCTGCCTAAGGCGTTGAGCCAAGTGGAGCGTTTTGTCCCCTAGCACCTACCTACTCGGAACCTTCCTTGCAATTTTTTTCTAAGAACCTTCCCTTCTGCTAAACCTGCCTCCCATCTTTTCTGGGGAGACTTCCCCCAGCCGCTCCGGAGACTTAGATTGGCTGAGAACCCCTAGCAGTTTGCTGTGGGGCAAGAAACACGTGCCAGGAAATTGTGAGGAATACTGACACTTGCACGATTACAATGCATATGTGCAAACAAAAACGGAAGTGGTCATGGCTGGGACCACGTTTACATCTTCCCTTCCACCTGAGTCTACACTCTGTTTGTACTGAAATGGGAAAGCTGCACAACACAACTGCCGACAAGCAGGCATCTAATCCGCAGGGCAGCTGGCCAGAGTGTGACCTTGCGGTTCGCTTGCCTGCAACACTAGTGGTTGGCTGCCAAATTAGGGCCAAGGATTGACTGATATTAGCTTCACTTGAGCCAAATGGAGCCAATCACAAATAGTCAAACTTATCCGAAAGTCGTGAGCCCCGGGAGCAAGCACATTCATAACTGATTCGTAACTGTATTTTCAAGCTTGGTGGCTTCTGTGGGTAGCACGCTGTTTCCAAGAGTTGTGGGGCCGCGGCTAAGATTGGTTAGGGCCGATCTAATGATTTCAAGGCTGTTGAGGTCTGGCAGTATATCCTCGTATCCTGCAGGCCTTTTGCCTTGAGTTGCAGTACTGTCTGGCACCTGGACAAAGCAAGAACGAAGTAACGAAGTGTTCTTGTTGCTCTTTTGCATTTTGCACCTTCATGTGTTAGGCCTACTGAGATCTGTTTTGTCCATGGATTCTGTATCAACAGGACTGCACATTGAAAATGTGGGACCTGGAGAAAGGAACTTGTGTTGAGCACTTAAAGACGGTGTGCTTTTCATGGGTCACTGGAGCTGAAGTCATGCCAACACAGGACAGATGTGACACATTGTGACACATTTTACAATATTATGAATGGAGATTTTGCAAAATTTGCACGCTTTTCGTAGCTGAAGGCCAACACTTTTCGAGGCCACGGTGACGGTGTCATGTCAGTGGCAGTCCTGACCTCAGTGACAACTTGCACTGTCTCGCACCAAACTGTACTTTTTTTTTGATTCGTAGAACGTAACATATCAAATGTTGTCTGTAATAGTAATATAATTATATATACAATATATACATTTATACAATATATATATATATACATACAAACCATATGTTTCATATGTTCCTACGCCCCGGGAGCAAAGAGGTAAACCCTTTGTATGTTCTTAGTGTGTCGGCTTAAGCTTGATGGTTTGTAAGACCTGTGGACGTGAAGCCAAAGATTGGTGTCCTGGGTGCAAAGCTTTGAGCCGTATCCGTGTTCTTTGGGAGAACTATCTCAAAGGCCCAGGTGAGGCTGAGGGACTCACTACTTTGAGGATCTGCAGCAGTGAACTTCAGGATATTGTGGACGGGGTGCATCTAGCACCAAGGTCTGCAGATCCATCTTCGGGAGTTCCTACAGCTCCTGGAACCGGGAGTAGTGGCCCTACTCCTGAGGTCGCTGAAGCTGAGAAGGCCACTCCAAAGACTGAAGTGAAAACAGAGGAACCTCCTGTTACATCGGGAGGCGAGGCGAAGGCTGAAACAGCGAGCTCTGAGGAAGAAGAGGAAGAGGAAGAACCTCCTGAGGTAGACCGGGAGATAACTGAGGAGAAGGCGGCTCCAGCGGAAGACTCTTTAGGACTGACCTCCATTGGTGCGGTGCTTTCTGCGCCCACACCGGAGTCGTGCAGCCACGAGAAAGGGAAGAGAGAGAAGACAGCGCCAGCTAGTGGAGACGAGAGGAGAAGAGATACTAGGAGACGTGAGGAGCCCAACGTGACCGAAGAGGGTCGAGAGCTTCCAGTTCGGGAGGACCCAGACCTCCTGAAGGACCCCCACCTAGGAGGGAGCCAAGAAGGGACAGGTCGAGATCGAGGAGGAAGAACAAGAACAAAGGTAAGAAGAAGAGGCAACGAGGTCGTGAGTGGAGAGCTACCCATTACCCCGAGAAAGATCACCAATGGCGCCGAAAGCAAAGATGAAGGCAAAGGCCAAGCCTCGTCCGGCAAGGTTGAGGAGACCTGCAGGATTGGCGAGACCTGCAGCAGCAGTGGACTTGAGAAGCCCATGGATGCGAGGAATGGAGGTAAAGCTCAGCGAGGTGGACCGTGGCGACCTGAAGACGGATCAGGTGATAGTGGTGACAGAGGGTGTTTACTATGGGGAGACGATTCGGCTTTGCGGCCGGGTGAGGAAGATAGAGGAGGAGGGTCCGGAACTCCACCTATATCTCCGCCTCCAGGGGACTTCAGCGGAGTCCATCCTACGCGTCCATTCACTGGATCCCAGCTTGGACTTCATGGTTCACCAATGCTTGGACTCCTGCAGTCAAATGGAAACGGGAGACCGGTATGTTCACGGAAAGAAGGCTCGGCTTGGTGTTGAAGTTAGCCGAAGAAGAGGAGTGGGTAAGGAACTTGGAGAAGGTGGATGTGCCTCCCAGGGACGAGCTGGAGCCTCTTCGGGAGAAGGCAGCCGAGCTGGATCAGGGCAAAGACGGCAAGGACAAGAAGGAGGACAAGAGGTCCGTGAGTCCGAGGTCTTCCTCAACTCACAAGTCGAGGAAGAAGAAAGACAAGAGGAAGAAGAAAAAGAAGGACAAGAAGGAAAAGGACGCCAAGTTGCAAGGCCGTCACCCCAGCTCAGCGGCCCAGAAGGAGCCCGATGCACTGTTCAAAGGAACCGGTTTGGACAGTCAAGAGAAGGTGCGTCGACGAGTAGTTCATCGTGCCAAGCGGTTCGCATCCAAAAGGAGGAAGACAAGCTCAAGCTCCTCAGACAGCTCGGGAGCTTCAGGCAGTTCCAGTCATGGAGAGGATGTTCATCAAGCCGGGGTTTTTTCAGAAGATTCGCGAGCAAAAGGAATTGCAGAAAGGTTTCCCGGAGTCCTCACCCTAGAGTCGCTGAAGAAGATGGAGGAAAGCCTGCTGACTCAGGTTGGCGAGGCTCAGGAGTCGAGCTCAGTGAGGGCCGTAGCAACTCAATACTTCAGGCAACAATTGCAACGGAAAGTTTCTCCTCCGGTTGGAAGAGAACTGCTGAGCATTTCGGTGGCCCTAGACCAACTGGTCAGGGGGCTGCCATCAAGGGCAGCAGACACGTTATCACAGAGACTGAAGTCAGTCGAAGCAGTGGCTGGAGGAGCTCACTGGTCGGTGGCTCAACGTATGGAACTACCTCCATCCGACGGAGTCACCCTATCAGAGGGACCGGAGCTGAGGTACGCTCAAAAAGAAACTTACGAGAGCAGCAAGTCCCATTACTTCGCTTCAAACCCATCAGGACGGGGAAAAGGAAGCAAAGGAGGGAAGGACGACAAGGGCGGCAAAGGGAAGAGCGACAAAGGAAAGGATGCCAAAAACCCGAAGGAGGAGAGAGACAAGAAGAAATGAAGGAGAGGAGAAAGGATGAGAGCTATGATGGGAAGGGCCGAAACCGGGTGTTGGATGACACCTTGATGGCCCGTTGCAACACCTCAGAGGGAGGATCTATGAAAGTACAGTCTCCCAAGAAACCGCAAAAGGATTCGGGAGAAATGGCTAGCCAGGCAGGAGTGGTAAGTCTTCAACCTGGTGGGCCTGTTAATGAAGTTCCTGACCCGGCAAATGAAGCTGGAGCCAGGGTGCAAGACTTTTTGCTCGGGATCCCGCCGACGTCAGGGAAAAAGGAAGGGGATGAGTGTGAGAAACTGGTTTCGGGGGAGGGTGTCACTTTGTTAGGTTTGGGGAGCTTCATTTTGCAACGCTTACTAGAGGTTTTTCTACTCCGCAGCAAGACCACGGGTTTAGGAGAAGAGCTTTCCCTTTTTCCTTTACCCACCTCTAGTAGGACCTTGCAATTGACATACCCCGACCTTAGCAGTGACGAATCCTCCTGGTTGTGTTGTATGACAATCTCGCTCAATTCTATTTGGGGAGGCTCCTTGTTCAACGGGAACCCTCCTTCTACTATGCAACGAGGTTGTCTAGACGAACTAGTTAAAGACGTTAGAAGGCTCCGGACGCTTGTCGAGGTTGCAGTTGAGTTCGATTGGAACGTCTTTTTTGCTACTAGGTCTATTGACTACCAGGGCGATGAAGTCAAAATTGCCATGCCTTTCCAATGGGAAAGTATATAGGGCCTGCCTTGCCAGCAGAAATTGGCGTAGTCCCATTGGCTGAGGTTTGCAAATGGGGGGCCAAACATTATGTAGAACATTTTGAGCTCTACCTCAAACCAAGGGACCAATGGGAGGTGGTCAAGCCTCCTCGTGTGATGGTCCGGGATGAGCATTGGCCACGGGTCTGTAAAGGCCTCATTGATGCAGGCGTATGTACATTCATCACCTTAGAAGAGATTTTTGACACAGGCAACGGACCTTTGTTGAATGGCATGTTTGGGGTGACCAAGGATGAGATGTGTGGAGACTTTGAAGTCTTCCGTCTAATCATGAATTTGGTCCCTCTTAATGGCTTGTGCCAGCCATTGGGGGGGGACGTTGACACATTACCTGCTTGGAGTTCCATGAGTCCGTTTTTCCTGCAACCGGGAGAAAACCTGCTGGTCTCAAGTGAAGATGTGCGTTGCTTTTTCTATGTCATGTCTTTGCCACCGTCTTGGTACAAGTTCCTGGCTTTTAACAAAGAGGTTCCACAAGACATCCTTCCTCCACATCTTCGTGGTCAATCGGTTTTCCTTGCGTCCAAGGTCCTTCCTATGGGTTTTCTTAACTCAGTCTCCCTGGCGCAGCACGTGCATAGGAACTTGGTTCTTTGGTCAGCAGGGAAAGACGATGGGGACGATGTTAACCCTGCTGAAGGTGAATTGAGGAAAGACAAGCATTTCTCGGTTCGTAATGACCTCTGGCGGGTTTATCTGGACAACTATGATTTGCTGGAGAAAGTAGAAGCTACTCAGGTAGCCTCCCTCACCGGAACTTTGGCGGGCCCCGTTCTTGCATTGCGTAGTCAGTATGAAGTCTGGGACGCGCCCCGGAACGTTAAGAAATCTGTGGTCAGGAGTCCACTCGCTGAGGTCCAAGGGGCTGTCATTGATGGGGCAATCGGGATTGCTTACCCCAAGGAAGGGAAGCTCCTGAAGTACGTTTCTGCAGCACTTAAGCTGTGTAGTCAACATCAGGTCACGCAAAGGCAACTACAGGTTGTATGTGGAGGACTCGTGTACATGGCAATGTTTAGGAGACCATTGTTGGGGGCTTTGAACTCGGTTTGGATGATGATTGAGTCCTTCAACTCGTCGTCAGACCACTACAAAGTCTTGTGGCCTGAATGCAAGTTCGAGGTTATTAGGTTCATTGCAATGCTACCCCTTGCTCGCATTGACTTCCGCCAACCAATCCACGATCAAGTGACATGCAGCGATGCGTCCACTTCAGGTGGAGGGGTTTGTGCTTCGACCTCGGTGACAGCTTTTGGTGGTTTTGTCAGTCAAGGTACCTTGAGAGGACAACTCCCTGAAGATAGACGGGAGTTACGGGTACTCAGCGTAGGATTATTTGACGGGATAGGAGCCCTCAGGGTTGCCCTAGACCTGCTGGAAGTGGATGTTCAAGGTCATGTCGCGGTGGAACAAAGCACAGAAGCTACTCGGGTTGTTGAGGCGGCTTTTCCTGGCGTGCTTAAGGTACAGGACGTGGCATTGGTCGATTCTGCTATGGTTCAGGGGTGGGCTCTTAAGCTCTCCCAGGTGTCAGTTGTGGTCTTAGGTGCGGGGCCGCCTTGCCAGGGTGTTTCGGGGCTTAATGCCTCACGTAAGGGAGCTCTACGTGATGTGAGGTCCGTCTTGTACAAGCATGTGAAGCGAGTTGAAGGTCTCTTCCGTCGTCATTTTCCTTGGTGTCAAGTCCATACCCTTATGGAAAGTGTTGCGTCTATGGATGAGGGTGATTGTACCGTTATGAGTCAGGATTTTGGTGACACCCCATGGCGGTGTGATGCTGGGTCTATGACTTGGTGTAGCCGTCCTCGCTTCTACTGGATTACTTGGGATCTGGTTGAGGGCGAGGGTGTTCACTTTGAGGAAGGTGGTTCATATTACAAGGAAGTGGTTCTGACAGCTGATCACAACTTGGCTAGTGTCTGCTCAGAGGGTTGGTCCAAGGTCGATCCATCGCGACCCTTTCCCACTCTTACTACGTCGCGTCCCAGAGCCAGCGCAGGTCACAAGCCAGCAGGAATTCGGTCTTGTCAGGATCATGAGATCAGGAGGTGGACATTGGACAAGTTTAGATTTCCACCTTATCAATATAAGGATGTGAATGGATTGATCAATAAGAAGAATGAGATTCGTGTCCCTTCGGTGGAGGAGCGGGAGATCCTACTTGGATTCCCCTTGAAATATACTTCTCCATGTTTACCCAAGGGCCAAAGGATGGGTAGTCATCATCAAGACACTCGGTTGAGTTTGCTGGGGAACTCGTGGTCTGTCCCTGTGGTTGCATGGTTCCTAGGCCAACTCCTTGGACCGCTGGGGTTGTGTCGGGAGTGGAGCCCCCAACAGTTGATGGATGCTTTGGAGCCGTCACGTGGCTGTATGGTGCAACACAAGCTTTTCCGGCAACCTCTACAACGTCAAGCGTTTTCTAATCCCCCAGCCAGTGCTAGCAAGGACTTAGCCTTCAAACTGTCAAACTTGGTTAGCATTAAAGGTGAAGACATTCTTCTTACCAGCTCGGCTTCAGAGCAAACAAAGTTTCACCGCCTACGGGCATCAATTCCTAGTAAGCTTTGGAATTGGAAAATCATCTCTGGTTGGAAGTGGAAACATCAAGGTGATCACATCAATGTTTTGGAGCTCAGAGCTATCCTTGCTGCGTTACGTTGGCGCGTTGAGCGTAAGAAGCAATGTCATCACAGAATGATCCACCTCACGGATAGCCTAGTTTGTCTTCATGCACTTACTCGTGGACGCAGTAGCTCAAGGAAACTTCGCCGTACTCTCTGTCGCATTAATGCTCTCTTGCTGGCCAGCTCTAACCAAGTCTTGTGGGCGTATGTCCACACAGATCAAAACCCCGCTGATCGCCCAAGCCGGTGGTCACGTAGGGTCAAAACCAAATTCCGCAATGCCTAAAAGGGTATTGGAAGGTAAAGATAACAGTGAGAGAGCCAAACAGCGACAGAAGTTAGGAAGTCTTCGGGAGTTAACAGTGCAAGCTCCCACGCGTGCCCGCTATGAGAAGGCTCTTAGCGGTTTCTTGAAGTTTGTTAACCACAACGGCCTCACTATTCCCCATCATAAAGATCAACTTGACCCATTGGTGTGTGACTATATCGAACATCTTTGGAGTTCAGGCGCAGGTAGAGCTCAAGCTAGTGACACTGTAGCCTCACTTCAAGATTTCCTTCCAAAGCTACGCCATCAAATGCCCGGTGCTTGGAGGTTGCTCAAGACGTGGCCCATTAATGAAATACCTAACCGTGCTCCCCCCTTACCGGAGCATGTGCTGCACGCACTCTGTGGTTGGGGTGCATTTCATGGCCATTTCTCCTTTGCAATCTCCTTGTTGATTGGTTTCTACGGGATGATGCGAACGGGAGAGATTTTAGCCTTGCACCGCAAAGATTTCTATAGCGAGGTTAACAGCAAGAAGGTGTTGATCAGCTTAGGGTTTACCAAGGGTGGCAAGCGTGCAGGTGCAGCGGAAAGCGTTGTAATTGCCCATGACACAGCAGTGCGTCCCATTCAAAGATGGATGAAACTCACTCGACCAGCAGATTACTTGACATCATCCCCCACAAAGTGGCGAAGCCTCTTTTCTGAAGCCATTTCATCTCTTGGAATTACTGAGTTTGGTTTTCGACCCTACTCGCTCCGGCGAGGGGGTGCAACGTGGTGGTTTGGAAAGCACCATTCACTCGACCAAATCCTAGTTCAAGGTAGATGGCAGGCTGCTAAAACGGCCAGGATTTACATCAATGAAGGCCTTGCAATCTTAGCTGAACTGCAACTGAAGCAGTCTGACCCTCGTTTGAAACCATTTCTTACCCAATTCCGCTCTCACTTTAATTTTCCAACTTTCGCCACACTCTCGCCTCCAGTGACAAGCGCTGGAAGATCAGGGGGACGTGGAAAGGGTACCAAATCTAAGTTTTCAATGAAAAAGAGGGAGTTTGACCGAAAATATTTTCAAAAAAGAAAGATTCATTCATCGTTCTTAGAGCCTTCTTCAGGGTAAGGGGTCTGGCCTGTCCTGAAAAGGGAGAACACCTAACCCTATCTTCCTTAACTCTGGGGTCTGGCCCGGGTTCTGGAAGGGGTAAGACAGAGGTTGATGAATTAATCTTTCTAGTTTCCTATTTCTTTATCTATTTCTTGACAAATTCGCTGCGGAGTAGAACTTAAAAAAGGGTGGAGTGCCTCTTTATATATATATATATACTTGTACCTATATCTATATATGCACACACGCACACAAGAATCCACATTCTCAAGTATGTCGTTTCTGTGATTCACTGGAAACATGTTGTGTCAGTTTTGTGGGTCCAGAGTCAAAGGGAATCATGTGGAATCTACGAGCAGAGTTAAAATCTACAATCTCACGGCTTCCATGTCGCTTCCGGATAGACTCAAGTTCCTGCATGATCCCCTTAGGTGCAGTACCCTGAGCAACCTACATAGATACCTAATGAATCCAAAGTGACATAGGTTCGATCACACTCCAAATCCCTGGTCACACCCCCGAATCCCATGATCAGAAAATCGTATACACAGATGTAGACTTTGTCAATCCAGCTATTGAAAGACGGCTCTAAAGCATTTGTTTTCGATGGTCAGATGATCCAACTGCAGTAAGAGGTTGGTTTGCAAAAGCCATTGACAAATAGAAAGATCATGAAAGATCCTTTGTCACACGACTACAGTTCAATGCCATTTCAATAGTACTCTTCTCAATCCCTCGCTTTGAAGATTGTTTGTTGATCTTCCAGTCAGCTGACCACTTGCAGCATCTCTTGATCCAACGTATTCCGAGATACTGGTATGAAGCCTTGTGACTCATGTGGTAACATAATATATGGGCAGTAATGAAGGGTACAGCTTCTGTCCGACTGTTAGCCATCAGGTCCAGTGCATTCAAAACAGATGCTGAGATAGCAGGGAGTCTTAGACTTCCTCCCTTTCGGTGATGTTATTCTAGTGCAACATCTACATGCATCCAAATCCATATACCATAAACCAAAAATACATGTAATTACATATACATACATAATCATATACACATAAATGTATATGCATATATATATATATAAATATGTATTCATACACATGTATATATCTATTTGCATACACATATATATATATATATCTATATACATACATATATATATATATACATATCCACGTATCCATACAAATATAAATACGTATATATATATATATACATACATATACATATATAAACACATACATATGCATATACATATACACATTCATATACATATACATATACATACACGTACACATACACATACACATACACATATACATATACATATACATATACATATACATATACATATACATACACACACACACACACACCGCATCTTCTTTTGCAAGAAGTACTCGTTCGTGGTCTCTTTTTGAAAAACAATTCCCATGAGGCAGTATCGCCCCCCTGCAAAAGACACTAAACCTATGGTTGGAAGGATTGTTTGCAGCCATTCCCGCGCAGCTGCTTTGGCTCACCTCCGTTGATCACTTAGCCACCAAGGCATTTAAAACCTCTAAACAAAACGGCGCCGGACACGTCTGATGACGCGCTACGAGACAGGATTTGGACCACGAAGCGTGGAAGACTGGTTTCAGCTGGTGCCCAACTTGCTGGCTGAGACAGGTTCTGCAGCTAGTTGAGGTTGATTCATTACGCAAATCTTTGGGGTGCCAGATCCAAAGTGTTTTTGCTTAGTCCATTGAGATATCTACTGTATACATTCCTAGTACTGCTTCTTGTTGTTGGATTCAGCGGTATTGCATACCAGTTGCAAAGCACATTGAGAAGCAAAAAGTGCAAATTGAATGTGTTTGCTACTCATTCCAGAGCTTCCGCTTTTTTGATATCATCCAATCATAAGGTGGTCTAGTTGTGTTTTTTGGGGAGGCTCAGTCCATTCCGTTTATTTTTTCCAGAGAGGTTCACCAGTTTTAACGATTCTTAGTCCTTATACATGATATATATAACCAACAGAGACCAGCCCCAAGCAGCAAAGATTGCAGGTTGGGATGCTGAAGTGGATTCCTGGCAGACAAACTTGTCACATGCTGCTTGCCCATGGGGTGGTCGTCTAGTGAAGGTGATTCTGAGTGATGTCGAAGTGCGTGATGCACCGGAGAAGAAGAGCTATATGCTGGTACCTTGCATGAATCACCTTGAATGTCTGAGTTGAACCACTATAATTAGGATAGTGATATTGGAGCCTGGAGGATATAGGGGTCCTTGCCCTTCAATAGGATCAGCTTTTCTGCCGAAACATTTGAGGAGTCAGAGTTTTCCCAGCTCCAAGGTGTTTAAAATACGCCCTAAACCAGGTAGAACAGATATTGTATTCTCTGAGTGCATGATTTGTTGCATAACATCCGAAACCTTCCAGTGTTAATATGTATATACTGTATATATGATCTATATAATCTATACATACATGAGATGATGTTTGGAGTTTGGCAATGCCTAGCAAAAAACGAGTGCAACCCAAAAGTCTGTGTTGAGATGGCATTCCAGTGAAAAG
>OMLO01003088.1_pt1 | contig 13709 bp, 5 predicted proteins | sample 1674811 | NCBI WGS metagenome assembly OMLO01 (sample SAMN06265003, study PRJEB25207) | coral metagenome | isolation source: Coral host | place: Mexico:La Bocana,Puerto Morelos, Mexico | collected 2008-11-13
TCTTGCCCAAAAACAAGACATATAATTTCCCCGGCCAGGGCTCGAAGCCGGACAGCTCGATCTAGAGTCAAGCGCACAAGCCATGAAGCCACCACGCAATCAGATATATACGCTCTCTTACGCAATATACTTTCACACATACGTCTTAACGAAGAAGCCCCACTCTATAACTACTTACGTAGTTTGACAAGATCGCTTTAGTTACAAAATATAGATTTTCCTGCACTTTCGCGTAGCATTTTTATATGTGTATTTATATATGTATATCTCTCTTGAGTTTTATTGATTTTTTCTTGTCAAGGCTAGCCTTAATATTTTGGCGGCTTTGTTTTATCATATCATGAAACTTAGGTTTACGTCAGCCCGCATGCGTCTATCATAACATTATTAATTAAGTCGTCCTTTGATCCACTCCGCTTCGCCCTGACGAGTCACGGCTACTTTGCTTGTAACTTTTTGAGCTCAATTCATATTGCAGTTGAGCCTGTGTATCGAATATCTTCCTTTGTTTAAAAGGGAACACACGCGAGGCAAATAGCCAAATTTTAACCTAAAAACTTTTTTTATTCTTGCTAGCTTCTTACAAAAATTCAAATGGAAGAGTGACCTCTTTTCATTGTCATCTAAGAAATTATCAAAGGTACGGTTGGGTATAAATACCAGCACGTTGAGCTATATTTAACAATAAGACCCGCAGCCCGCAAGGGCTACGAGTCAATAGCCCATGAGGCGACGCCGAATGGGCTATTGACCCGTGGCCCTTGAGGGGGAAGGGTCTAATTGTTTTAGTATCGCCCAACTAGTCGTACAGAAAAAGCAATAATAAAGTTAGCAAATGCAAGTTGAAGAAAGATTTATTTGGGAATAAAACGAAAGAATTTCGCTACTCCATGACTATTGCTAATAGTCCTCTAGTAGCGTAGCCAATCAATAAACAGGATTTGCATTAGTCCACTAGTTGGGTGATACTAACTCCTGATAGTTCCCTAAAACGTACCACGTGATCAGCTTTAGGCCAATGATTACAATAAAAAAAGACAAAAGAGCGAAGGGAACCCAAACGTGCATTCCAATAGAACACGCTGTGTGTCAGCTCGATATAATATAATATATGAAGCAAGCAGTAAAAACGAACAAACGAAAAATACACTAGGCGTTGACGCAATGAAGGTGCGAGTATAGAAAATTTTCATTTTGAAAATCGAAATAGACTAAGGATTTACCTCCGTTGATCAAGCACTTGTAAAAGAAATAGAAAACATTTCCAAGTATTTCAATAAAAATTTGTGGAGGCGAGGAAGCCTGCTGGTTACAAAGCTGGACTCCACAGACAGCGGTACTAGTTTGAGCCCTGGCCGAGTGCATTGCACGTACTGTGTTCTTGGTCAAGACATTTGAGTCTCACATTGGCAAGGGAACTTTCTCTGCCCATGTGTTTAAATCAGCATTGGTGAATTAATGCTGGGAGCCCTGCGATGGACGAGGGAGAGACTAAACGAGAACTTACAAAAGCTATGTAAACACTAACCTGGCGGTTCGTGTTTCCACTAGGTTTAAAAAAACTCGACAGAATCGAAAAATGTTTCTTAATGAAATTTTTATTCCTAACAGTGGGTTATACCGGGTTTATAGTAAAATTGTTAAAAACAAAATACATTCTTTTTAACTTAATAAATCATTCGATTTCTCGTGAACATTTATGGTTTAAACTTTACGGAGGACAGAACACTTTTGAAAAAAAAAACCAGTTTGGACTGATGACATGAGCTCTAGGTAAAACCTATTACTTGAGTTTCGGTTTTATTTAATTTTCTAAGTGTCGGATTTGTGTAATCATTTGCTTGCTATTCTCTATTGTCTTTTTCAGCGTTTCATGTTCCTTCCCTTGTCTCTTACGTTCAACGGCAATTTTTGTCAATTCGTTGATCTCCGCTAGCAAGCTAAACATATCCGCTGATTCATTCTCACGCGGTTGCCTAGACTGTTCACCATCCCTTTTAGTCGATTGTTTAGCCTGCTCGCCTTCATGCTCGTTCGCTTGTCTTTCTAATCCAGTGACGACTTTCCTCAATTCTCGTACTTCTGCTAGTAAGCTAAAAACGTCGTCTTCTTTTTCCGGTTCACTCAATTGCTTAGACTGTTTACCCACCCGTTCACTTGGTCTCTTAGAGTGTTCTCCGGTTCGTTCACTGGGATGCTTAAACTTTTCACCTGTTCGTTCACTCGGCTGTTTAAACTGTTCGCCCGGTCGTTCACTTGGCCGCTTAGTGTGTTCTCCTTCTCGTTCACTCGGTTGCTTGGACTGTTCTCCTTCTCGTTCACTTGGCCGCTTAGAGTGTTCTCCTTCTCGTTCACTCGGTTGCTTGGACTGTTCTCCTTCTCGTTCACTCGGCTGCTTGGATTGTTCTCCTTCTCGTTCACTCGGCCGCTGGGACCGTTCGCCTTCTCGTTCACTCGGCTGCGTAGATTGGGATAAGGCTAAGAAAAGAAACAACAAATGCTGCCGAGACTGAAACCATGGCTTATTCGACTGAATGTAAATAACACCACGACTGCGACTTAATTGAATAAGTTAATAATAAGTGCCACTGATAAGAGATTTTCGTATTTGAGATTTTTGCTTAACAAAAAAGTGTTAACCTTATTTGGATACACTGCCAACTCTTTTTTTCGCGTGCGGTACACGAAAACTGCTTTTTTCAGCCGTTCAATGTTAGCTGGCCGGTTTAGCCCAAAACTGGCGGCCATCTTAACACAGGCAAAAAAAAATCTAGTGACGTACGTCACTGGTCAGTGTATCAGTTCCATGCCATGCTGAAATATTAGAGTGATTATGGGAGAAGAAACCAGTGTTCTTAGCTTCCCAAAAACAAAATGATCGGGGCACTTAGTCACATGAGCGGTGATCAATTAAACAATATCTTTATATACTAGTAAAATGAAATATACATGAATACAACGCAAAGCGACTTTTGAAAATATTATCCAGAGTATACTTCTGCAAGAATACCGGCAACTACATTTCAATTCTTGAAAGCAATGCCAGAAGCCCGGACAACAAGCCGCCTTCCGTTAAGCGGGAAGGTTTGGCTTTATAAAGATTCTGCTAACGTTTACAAACCTGATTCGCGTGCAGCTTCACTGAAACATCTTGATTAAAAATTCAAGAAAACCTATTCGATAACTCCTCAGTGGTCGACTTCATTGGACACTTTAACTCGACAGGAAAGCGGACGCTTTTTGGGTTTCACCGCCTACAAGATTGTACTACAGATATCAAGCTTGACCTTTCGTCCAGTTATATCTGTTACATCCTTTCGAGTTATCGGAACAGTAGCAATTTAAGAAACGATGTTCTTTATGTAGGAGGGGTAAACTAAGCTGCCATCTCCCTTTTTTTAACGAAACGAGAGAAAGCGTAATAATGTTGACAGAAAGGTCACATATGCAGATTAGTCCAAATTCTTCTGCTTAAACCTTTGAACGGAGTCTAGACAGATGACATTCTTGCCAATTGCTTTGAACCTTGGTAGTTTCTACTATGAAATAAAGATCTCAGACATAAGTATGTGTTTAACTTGAACCAATTAATCAGCCGTGAAATATTGATAGAACGAAATTTTCTCTTTGTTAGACTGATACGCGTGCGGCGGGAAAGGAAACCCTGCTGCAGATCCCAATTTTAATAGATTCTCTTTGTCTACAGCAACAATGCTCACTCAGACCAGTATCATAAAATGATGTCCTCTCTGTTTTTTTGCGAGGACTCGGCTCGAACCTTGGGAACCGTAAATAGCTTAACTAACGATTGTGCGGATGGCATATCTACTCTTCAGTATTTACCGCTTTTTTAAAATGTAGTGAAGTTTCCGAGGATAAATTCAACCTTTTTTTTAAAATAGCTACAATCCCCGACAAAAGTCTTGGCACGCTTGCCCACTTTTTGCAGCATCTGTCTAGGAAATGTATCACTTCATCCCCCACCCCCATTCAATGTTGTTTCTCGTGATGAATTCGTCATTGCTCGTTTCCAACATTGTCTGGGGGGGAGGGAGGTTCCTATTCCAGTGATTTCATTGCTGATTGTTTGCAAAATAGCTTGTCAACGCATTTTCATGCTATCTGATTCAGGTGTGCCAAGGACTTTTGTCGGGGATTGTAGGTCTCACGATAAACGCGAGAATCCAAATTTCAGATCCAGGTTGAAAATAAGCGACGATATATTGTGTTTAGGCTTCAGATATTTGTATAAAAGATGCTACTCTCGTCTTCGAATTCTGCAATCCTGTACCCAACTGTTCTAATCTCTCGCATTCACTTTGGTTCCTCTTCGGCTGCCTCCAACGTCTAAACTTTGTATTTTCTAACAAGGCTGGGTAGGCATTACGAAGTAGAAAACCAGCAGGTAACGACAATATGAAGAAAAAACTCCAATACCCTTAAGTGAAAACAGTAGAGAATCTATCGCTCTTCCTGCATAAATACCACAAGGGCCCTCTAAAGGTCCGTAAACTTGGCTTTAAAGGCCGGACATGGGTTTGCTCTATAAAGTCGATATAGGCAGCTAAAAACAGCACTTTCCGTTAAGATATATCTCACCATTATTATAAGCGCACCTGAAACTATAGATCGGTCAAATAAAAGATTATACGGAAATTTCGTTTTAGTGTCACTAAAATGGTGGATTCGAGTAACTCGAGCCGTCTTTACCAATGTGATAGCGATGTCAACTAGCAATAAAAATGTTGCGTAAGGGCTTGGTCAATAGCACCCCTTGTTTATTATGTAGCCTTTTATACTGACACGGGGTGGGAGGCATCAGGACGCTATATTTTTTAATATTAAATCTATTTTGAAATCACTGGTTATCCTTGCAATCTGATTGGCTCTCAGCGGTGCGATTTATCCAAAAATCGCACTATTTTTTCGCTCTTAATCGCATCCTTTTCTTAGCCAATCAGAATAAGACAGTAGAAAAAAAGAAAAAAAAAAACAACAACAACAATCTTACATATTGACATGAAGTTGACAAGTTTTCAAAATGAGAGGTAAACGCATTTCTGGTTTCGCTTTTTGACAAACCGCCTACTGGTTCAACATGTAATAATATTACCAAAATCTTGTAGTTCTTGTATTTAGGCTATTTGTGGTATTTAAAAATGGATGTAATAGAGTGATAATTGAACTTTGGGTCGTGCAATGTTGGTGTGAAATCATATTTGTGATTTTTAATCAAACTTGCGCTGCGCGCTCGTTCTATTTTGTAATGAGTCGCATTATCTCAGACCAAATTGCACAACTCTCAGTTCAATTACCATTATTTACCATTTCTTAGGTTTAATTTCGATTAAGAAGACATATCAAACACTTAAGACAAGTTCAGTGTTTGACCACATTTCCAAACAACTCGAACTTGTTCAAATATATTCAGCCGTGTGTCATATTTTTAACTCTTTTTCAGTTTAGTAGATTACATAAAATTCAGGTCAACGCATTATAAAGCACCATCTTAAATTAACTCGGAAAGTAGCGTGTGGCATTTTTTTCAAATATGTACAGCTGAGATTACGACTGCAGCAGGTTGATTTACTTTACTGCATTTTTTTTGGCCATGAAATTAGCCGATCCTCACACAAGATGATACTTTCCAAAACTAGGAACGTGGCAGAGGTCGTTTCGTGCATTCGGTTTAAAGGCTTCATCCAAAAAGTACGCATGTGATCATCTCAGATCAGTGAAAAAAGGTGGCTTCTCCATTTCCATTTCAAGTTGCTTTTGTAAGTAACGTTTATGCATCATTTAAATAGTTTTATGGGAAAAAGTCTTATAGATAAGGAATAGTGCACCCAAAAACACGCCAGCTTTGCTGAGAAATTTATGTTTTATGGGAAAAAGTCTTATAGATAAGGAATAGTGCACCCAAAAACACGCCAGCTTTGCTGAGAACTGGATGCGTAAATTTGTATTTTTTTCGCCAAATTAAATACTGGTTTTTTATCAATAAGATCTCCTTTGCCCTCCTTTGATTAAAGTCATTTGCACAACTTAAATAATAATATACCGTCAATTACAACCTATAGCTCTAGTAACTGAATAATTCGAGTAGCAATTTTATGGTAGCAAAAGAACTTCATAGACAAATCAATTATATGAATTTATGGTCAATCATCCCAATTATACACACAACTTGAGCAGTTGTGAAATTAAAGCCTGAAAAAATTTAGGCCTGGACGGAATTCGAACCCACGACCTCTGCGATACCGGTGCAGTGCTCTACCGACTTAGCTATCAAACCATCTGGGAGCTGGTCACATTGTGAGTTTGTAATACACCCGTACAAGATGAAGTTGAACTGCGGACAAAGATGTGAATTTCAGGCCTGGGCGGGATTCGAAACAGAGGCTTTAATTTCACAACTGTTCAAGTTGTGTGTATTACTGCGATGATCAACCATAAATTCATAAATTTCATCGCAGTTCAAATACATGATCATATATGATATGTTTATATCATATATTCATTTCCAGAAATGAATTATGTTATAAACCGGAGAAACACCATTTACATACCCAGCAGCTTATCTGCAATTCTTCTTTTTCCAATTTCAATAAGGGCACAGGCAAGACGTCCCACCGTAGCTTCACTCCCATTTTTTTCTATCCATATTTCTAACACAGCATGAGCCATATCTCGGCATTTTGAGTAATCCCCCTTTATACCGTAAAGTACGGCTGTTTCAATTCCAAGTGCTATTCCAAGATCGTACCAGCAAGTTCCCACGTCGTCCTTTATCTTCAGAATTTGATTATCTAGAAACTTGTCCTTTCGCATCTCGAGAAGCTCACCTGTAGAAAATGCAAACATATATATGTAACAACAGCTTCTCTCAATATTAAGCACATCCGATCAGCTGAGATAATTGTTAATTACACATTGGGAAATGGTTTACCGCGGCCTAATATTGACCCTATAACAAAAAGAACTAAAAGGAAAACGTTTCGATGATCTTTCACAATAGAAATGCATGTTGCATGTAAATATCATTATGATACATTTTCATTCAGATGTCATTGAACGGGTGTAATGATGTTTACGACAGGAACAGTTATGGTCGACAATGAGTATGGAAGAAATGGTCAACACGGCCACAATTTTTCCCGAGGTTTTATTGCTTGTCTACGGTTAAGGTTACTTCAAACCTTCGCGGTTGTCCATCAGAAAAAAGAAAATTCTATATACCAACAGAAATTTTATAAAATGTAGAATTCGATAAAATTATGTTCTGTTTTGGATCTTGCTTTCCAAAGGCGGCAGAAGCCGTCAACTCCAACGTGACCGACAGACGTTTCAGCGAATTAATCGGGTATCAATTGCGATCGTTCATGCAAAATAACTGTGCAGCGTTAATCACAAAGCCTCAATCAATCATGTCAGCATTTTCTTTTATTTCTATTGGTTATCTTTTTATAAATCTATCAAGTTCCGAGCTATTCGCGTAACCTGTTGCGTTAAAGGCCACCACGAGGAAAATATTTCAAATAAAGAAATTCGCCGACTCGGTTTTTGTTCCATATCGATTAATTAGTGAATGTTCTGACCAAATTTCATGAAAAACCGTGAAATCTCCATACACTATTAATTCCTTTAAAGGCAAGGGATTCTCTCGAAAAACGAGTGCGAGTTTTTGCCTTCTACAGATTTATAAACATATCACGCCTTCACAGAGGAATGTGTCAACTCGAAAAGCCGCGAGCCAATGAAATTACTGAACCCCTAGCGTTCACAGTATTCAAACTGTAGCTTCGCGGGAAAGCGATAGTGCTACAGTCACGTTCCAGACCCACATAGTTTAACAGTGGTCAACTATGGGCAAAACGCATGAAGGAAAAGCGACGTGCTTCGCCACAAAAAGCTAAGGAGCAAGTGCCGCAGTGCGGGTTCAAGGAGGCACACATTTTAGCCGTGGTCAACAAAGGACGAGACGAAAGGGAAAAAAGTACTTGCACACAACAAAAACAAACTGGGGAGCAAGTACCCCAGCGTGGTTTGAAGGAGGCACTCGTTTAGGACAATGAAGAATCCGACGATGAAGAGTAATCCGGGCTCGTTTTTGGAAGTCGGTATCTCGTTACATTGCTTTTTCTGCTTTCTTCACTCCCATTATTTTTTCTCTTACTGACTGCTGATACATCCAGAGATGAAGCACTAGCTGCCTCACTTTCTGAGATTTGATTGAATCACGAGTCCTTGTCACTTTCGGCGCGATTTTGCCTTCTATCAGGATGATAGTCTTGCTTTTTATCCAAAGAGTTTTCCCCGTTCTGGAGCGTTTTATGATGACAAAATGAATTGGTTTCGTAAGCTTAGCCGCAGGTATTGAGTGTGAACAAAAAATGCTGATGGAGTTGAAACAGGGTCTTTGCCGCGAAAAGTCGCTGGGAAGGAAATGATTTATGAGGATTATGGCACCTTGGCGGTTTATTAAGTTTTATTAACAAATCTCTTTTTGTTGATACCTTGCGCGCGTTTTTATATTTTACTTACATTTTTTTAAATGACGAACTTTAATTTTCTTGAAAAAAAATGGACCGATGTAACCCCGCGAAGGTTTAGAGTAACTTTAAGCTTTCTTACAAACATTTGTTTTTTTAGGGGAGGTTTTCAGAGGGGGTATGGTGGCTAGCGACCCTCTTTTGTGAATATTATGGCGGAAACAAAGGTGAACTATCTGTACAGGCATCCCATTATAATTTCTGCTTGAAGGCATTGCTATCATTTCTATTGAAACGGTTTTCAATTGCGTTCAAATTGTCCTGATTTTAGCATTTTGGGAGCAATTCTAATTTGTTTGCAGCCACAAGGTACTAGCCAATAGCTCTTTGATTCGCTACCATGTTTTTTCACCCACCAGAACTCTATATAAATCTTTAATCGACGTAAAATGACTTAATAAGGTGGTCGATTAACAGCAGAAAATCAACAATTTGCACACACAGCTCGCCATGCTCCTCGTCAGTTACCCATCCCGGCTCCTGCTGAACAAAGCCCTCGAGTGCGAAACCCTGCAAGCTACACAGGACAACCTACAATGCCTTTCTCTCAAATCAGTGGCTGAGGGATTTTCAATGAACAACACTTACCTCCTTCAGCAGACATGTCTTGTGAAGTCGAAGGATGATCATGCTAAGAATGAATTTATTTCTTTCATTATTCCATTATTTCTCTCCTTATGCTGTTATCTACTCTATTAGCTAGGTGTGTGTACACAACCCAGAAAATGTAAGCTCGTAATTTATTGAAACTACTCAGCACGTTTGGTTTATACTATGATGAGTGTTTCTTACCTGATCCAATTAATATATGCTATAAATGTTTATACAATAAAACCTTTTATTTTCTAATTTGGCAAACAAATGGGTGGTTGTTGTTGTCATGGTTGTTGTCAATTTAGAAGGACAACCGTACCTTACAACTAATTCAAATCAAATGATTCAGCTGCTTGTAAAAAAGAAAAATCCGATTCATTCTAGCTAGTCTAAGCAGTACTTCCTGACCTTCATTTTCGCGGCGGCCGTCTTAGAAAAAATGAACAACACCTAACAACATTTTGCGAAATAATAATATAAAGAACAACAGAAGGGTGATTATTTGGCGAAATGACCTCATAATGACTTTGTGTGTGTGTCATAATAACGTCGTGGACAATCTTTGGCGTAATCTCACGTGTAGTCACTCGTGTTCACTCGTGGTGAGTCGTAGTGACTGGTGGTCACTCGTGAGTACTTTTAGACCCTATCGAATATAAATGGAGTAAATTCTACAACGATACGACTATTAAAGAAAGTACAACTCAAAGAAAAAAAATCATCCGCTAATTAAAACTGTTTCAAGACACTATTTTGAAGTGCTAAAATACCAAGAGACCATGAAAAGACTTACATTTTTTTTAAGTTCCTGGACAATCTTGATGTTTCCAACTATAACTATTTATTTCATTGTTTTACTTCTTAGCCTGTTGTTTCGCTGCAATGAGAAAAGCCCATGTTTGAATGCTCTCGGTTTAGTCCGCCCAGTGGCTTTGTGGCTCGCTCATACTTTCCTACTATCAAATCTCGTTCCCATAATTCTTGTCGACATCGTTAAAGGGTGCCCTTTCTGTGGATAATTTCCGAAAAAGATGTGCTATATGTCTAAGCATTCAAGCTTGCCGTATATATGTCTAGAAAAGTGATTTGAACACGTCGCTATAAATCAGCATCAAGAATTTTTTTCTGTTCTCGCCGGCCTTCGGTTTCATTTAGTAGAGATTCGTGTACGGAGGTTGATACGTCCTGTAGCAAAGAGCCTACGCTTACTAAAAGTACGCGATTAGGTGTTTATACATGTACCTATATAACGTTTTACAATACGTGATGTAAAAGATACCTGGGTTGGTGATACCGGAACGACAACCAGAGTGCAAAGAGCTTTTTCCCGACCATTCCGTTTGAAAAACTTTATTTGAGGGTGATTTTGAGTTTTTTTCACACGTACTATAAAGCTTGTCTGAAACGGTTCATGGCCAAGAAACCTGGTAAGAAAAAAAAAATGAAAGATTACATATCAGAAGGAAAACAAGATACTTGCAATCGCTTTTTTAATGCGGTTTGACCTGAAGGCTATGAGAAATCCTCTCTTTACACTACTCAACAAATACTCTTTAAATCGAGTTGAATATTCTGCCGCTAGTAGTAACAATCTTTTATTAGGAAGCTCCATCACTAAAAGTGGTTTACATAGAGGTCCTAATACTAGATATATACTATATAATGATACAATTAAAATCTATAAATTAGAGCTAAAACCGAAATAAATAAATATTTACAACATATACACTACAAAGATAAAAAAAAATAAAATAGAAAATAAAATAAAAAATAATAATAATAAAAAATAAAATAAAAAAAATTAATTATAAAAAGCAGAAAAAAGACACTTCTTAAAAATTGGCAAACTTGCTGAGTTTCTTACAGTTCTCTCTAACTCATTAAAGTCTTTGAAACAGTGGTACCGTGAACGTTGTTTTCCCCAATTGTATTGGATTTTGGGGAGCATTCATCAATCGTGAAACATTCTCAGCCGTAAAATTTAGAGAATATTATACAGACTGACTGATGAACCATAGCGGACCCAAAATGTTTCTTCTACTCCATCAAAAATTTGTTGACCCTCTTCCCTGCAATGCGAAGAACTATATTTTCACTCCTACAACAGTTTTCGATAAACGTTTTTAAAACGTTTCAGATAAACGTTACAAAAAGAGAACAACATCAGTCGTACATCAATACTAAGCACATATACCGGTATCCCACAAGCCAACTAAAAACTGCTTATATAAATAATGTCATTAGTAGCAATAGGTCATAATATACACACAGAACACAAGACAGCAACAGAATTCAGGTACCTTTGCTGTTGCTGTGGAAAGCATTGTGGATGTGACAGTAGAAGGAACTGGCTGGAGTGAGTATGACTTCATGGCATCATTAAATCTTTATTCCACAGAATAAAAACAACTCTTATGGCTTACATGTAGGAAAAAAAACATTCAGCTAAGGGTGTATAAGTTGACTATTTGAGTAAAATCTATAAATTTTTCAACTAAATCTGAACTTTCTCTGAGAACAATTTGGTTTGACATTTCATGGCACTTTGAAGTTTATGTTTCCATAGCAACCATATTTTGCCACGTATGTTTTTCTAAATTTGGAATTTTTCTTGTCAACAAAATTTGACATTCACCTTGTTATTTTCAGAGTTTCTAGAATCAACTGACTGATTTTTATATCTTTGGAGTCATTTTTGGTGTTTTCAGACATTTGGAAAAAATAAGAGATCTAAGATGGCTGATCCAAATTGTTAGCTCTTTGGATTTCACAAGGTAACTACTGCCTGATATGACATGATCTCAACTTGGTCACCTCAAAGGAATTTCCTAAGCAAACTATACACCCTGTAAGTTTTATTATCATTGCCATTCAGTGGGGTTCCAGCCCCCTTTCACAGTCATAGAAGATAACTGAAATGCCAGTCTGAATTGGTATAATACTTGGCAAAGATAACAACCCTGTGATAACAACTACCACAACAAGATTTAAAGGTTGTAGCCAGAAAAACATTCTCTGAGGCAATGTGCATGATTAAATTCCTCCTAGGTATTTAGGGTGCCTACAAAAAACAAAAACAGAAAAAAACAGACACAGGTGTGTTTGTTTTCCTAGCTTTATGGTTACTAGCAAATTATGGCCCCAAATTTGGATACAGGTGAAATGTTGGGACAGCTTGTTAAGGGTTGTTGTTAAGGTTGGTAAGGGTTAAGTAGCCTCCACTTTGATAGACCCTATGCATAAATGGCTGCCAATTAAATATTCTTTTGTAAGTATTAAAATTAGCCCAACTAACCTCATTTTTGAGTTGATAATTCAAAAGAATTTTTATTCTCAGACGAGGTTAGTTGGGCTAATTTAAATGCATACAAAAAAAATTTAATTGGCAGCCATTTATGGATAGGGTCTATCACAGTGCTGCAATCAAGGAATTATTGACTGAACTGTACTTGATAGTTTATTCATGAGTACACATTTGCATAATTTAAAATGGCTCTAAAATTATGAAACAGGAAAGAACACAAACCTGACGGTGGCAGTGTGCAATTCTGTATTGAATGACCGGAGTGCAGCCATGTGGAAGAGAGGAGGAAGCAGTCCCCTGAAGTCAGCTCCTACTCGACTGAATGACAGTCCAAAGTACATACACTGACCCACCAGTGAGTCAAGACGATACCCAACTCCACGTTCTAAGTCATTTTCTAAAGTCTTCAAAAACTGCTGAACCTATGTGTATAAATAATAAGCAACAACAATCATTGATTCATGTTATATGATTTTTCACGTTGTTATTGTAAGATAGTTGTGGGTCTTGGCATGCAGGTTACATAATCGGGCTAGAAGTGCATATAAATATATTAAGGTCATTCCCCAGTATTGCACTGCGCATCTCCTACTGCGCAGAATTTCACACGCGATTAGCACACGCGCATTAGAAAATGGCGGCTTTTTCTTTACGGCTGGACCCCGCCATAGAAGTAAATCGTCATTTCTTCGAAAACGAGTGTGGTGACCTATGATTTTTTTCTGTTGTTTCGAATTGAATAATAAATTTCTCTATGTAAAATAAATATGGCCCAATTCTCAGTATAGGACAAGAAGCTATCGAGGGAAACGTGTATTAAGCAAGTAACCGTGACTATAATCATGGTGCTATTATAAGGATTTATAGGGTACAAATAAGATGCTGTTGCTCCTAAACGAACATGGGGACCCTTCTTTTTTATTTCAAAATTTAAGTTCCTATAACATAAACAATCAATAGGCAAAGTTTGGCAAAAATCTCAGTGTAGGTTCTATTTCAGTGGAATGACCTTAATTGTAAATTCAATCATGCACAAATTTCCAAAGCAGCAAAAATGAAAAGAATTCCCTGGTGAAAAGAACATGAAGGTGCCAGAGGTTTGAGAAAATTTTTGCAAAATGAGGCTTGGTGTTGAATTTTCAGGGAGTGACATAATCATGCATAAGGCCTTTTGGAACCTCTTAGGGGCAACATAAATTTCAAGCTATGCTCTAAAACAGGATCTTGGTATCTCTTTTTAGTGGGAGTCCCTCCCACCT
>OMLO01003090.1_pt1 | contig 13698 bp, 3 predicted proteins | sample 1674811 | NCBI WGS metagenome assembly OMLO01 (sample SAMN06265003, study PRJEB25207) | coral metagenome | isolation source: Coral host | place: Mexico:La Bocana,Puerto Morelos, Mexico | collected 2008-11-13
AAAAAAAAACAAAAAAAAGAACAAAAAACAATAATAATTACGGTGGCGTTTATTTAGTTCCACCACTTTGTTGTGGAGTCATTTCTTTCACAAAACTTTGCTTACATCGCATTTAGCAGAAGGAAATTGTCATTAATTAAGCTCGGAAAACATCAGAAGAAAGAACAAAGCTACCAGGAATTATGTTGGAAGGTCCACGACGTGTACAATCGTCTGCTATGCGCTCATACCGCATGGATCTTAAGAAACGACGACGACGGCGCCGAGGACGACGCGTAATAAAATGAATTCGTATTTTTACGAGCGAAATTCGCGATTGTCTAGATCTGTACAGTACGCCAGTGGATCTAAAAACGTGTTTAAGCTAAATATGCAACGGTAGCGTTCAATTCCAAATGGAAATACGAAACATTAGCTGTTGTCGTCCACTTTTCGACGCAGAACTTGGTCATTTCACGTTGTTGTTTTGCAGACGACGGCAAAGATTTATAACTCACGTGCACAGCTATTGGTTTGCTTATAAAACCTTTTGTTTGGCAACGTTCTCGTTGCCGTCGTCGTCGTGGTTGGTTTGGTCCTCGCTCAGTTGTGTTTTGTGCACGGTTAACGCCAAAATTTGGAACAAAAACAAAGTACCGTTGTGGGCCTCATTTTTCGCTGCCATTCAAAGGCCAGGTCACCAAAAAACTGTAAAATGGTCTATTATAATAAGTAAATGAATAAATAAATGAAAAAATATATATATATATACAACCCGAGTCTCGAGACTCGAATAATGCAAAAGTTTTTTAGTCTTTCTTCAGTTGTTGTAATGTCTGTATGTTAGGAAAATAAAGAACTATTAGGAGAACAGATGGGTACAAGGTATGTACAATAGCAAGGAGAAACATCACAAGTTATCAAAACGTTATCCAGACAGCGAAGTAATATCTCAAACACGAAAGATTGTGTTTGACTACAATTCCAAACTCTGAGATCGGAGTATTTTTGACGAAGTACGAAGTGTTTGGAAATGTGGTGAAACACTGTCTTGAGTGTTTGATATATCTTTTGAATAGAAACCAAAACTAAGGACAAAGCGGAGAAATACAATCATTTTTTTTTGTTTGTAATTTGTTTATTTTTTTTAACAGTGCACTGCAATACTTAGGATACATTGCCTACAGTCACTTAACTTAGAAAAAAAAAACAATAACAAAAAAAGTTACAACACTTACAATACATTACTTAGAGTAACTTCCTTACAATACACGTTACAGTACTTACTTATAATACAATCATAAATCTATCATGATCCAGATAGAGTCACGGTCATGATTTATTTTGTTTAAATTTGATGAATTATTATCAATGAGTTTGAGACGTGTACGACCAGCTACGGGGCAGCAATCCTATCAGGGTGAGGAGTAACTTAAAACAATACTTTCGCCAAGTAATATCTAAAATCGCCAGTGAAATTCAAATATTACTGTGGTAAAAATTGCATAGAAATTATCATTCTTTTGTCATCTTTCCATGCTATTTACTTTTTTTCTAATTTTTTGCAAATCGTTTGTAATTAGATCTTGATAGACTGGCCCGCCTAGACTAGCTCTGAGCTATCCGGGGTCCAGTATAACTGTAAAATGTAAATTGAACGAAAATAAAGATTGTTGTTGTCCCTGTTGATGTTGTAAAACTCCAGGATGGGCCGAAATAATATATGTTGACCAAGTTTATGAATGGTCCTATCACTTTCGATATGTTAAAATTCCGCTTGATAGTGAGACCTAGAGGACACAAACAAAAGAAATGAATAAACATGCCATTCAATTTCCTTTGTTTGTGTACTCTAAGCCTCGCTGCCAAGCTGAATTTTAATATATCGAAAGTGGTCTATTGGATGTGGTTATAAGCCCAGCAGGATCCTGAAACAAAGAGGCCAAGATATATGTTGGAAGGTCCACGACCGTGCAAAATCTTTTGTTTTGCCCACATGCACTATGCATGAATTACGTAACCAAAACGTTGCTATTGGTTAGTCTCTCAGTCAGGAGTAGACAAGTATTGTGTTTTGTTCACTACACGTGAATTACGTAATCAAAACGTTTCTATTCGCTAGTTGTATTTCGTACACTGTGTAAATTACGTAACCGGCAAAACGTTCCTTTTGATTAGTTCTATTGTGTCTTCTACACGGTCGAGGGCAAAAGATCGAACAAAAAAAAAAAAACCGTCCACATTTTTCATAGGCTTCCCCTGTATTAGCCATAATCCTACTTTGTTCCACTTAAAAGGGACTGCTGAATAGTGCTCAGTTGAATGATTGCACTATGGTTTTGACTCAAAGCGTTAACACTGAGCCCCCATGGACGAAAACACTACGTACGTGGCAACTAATTTTAAACCCGTTTACAAGCAAGATTTCCGGTGTAGTGTCCTGGAGCTAGTTAAAAAACTTAAGACATATTGATCAAGGTATCGGTAATTTCCTTCAGAGGAAACCAAATATATCGTTCATACTCTCTTACCCTTGAACAATAAACGACATTTATTTTTATGCTTGTCTGCTTAAACACAAGGGCGAAACATGTTTGAGACAGTGGAAGTGTCCTGACAAAACTGGAAGGAACTGGAATTGAAAATATTGACCACAAAAATGCAGCCAAAGCTTGCGATGATTGATGGGCATCCTCACAGACGATATTGAAGTGGCCGTGTATACGATGTAAATCTCGATAAATCTACGACAATCCAGCTTCATTTTGAGAACTTAACGTTATCGAAATACAACTCTCATAACGATATTTTGCAAACAGGGATGTAGTCAGAGCTAACTAATGGAATCTTCTTTGCCTCTTGAATAATGCAATCTTCACTTGGGCTAAAATTAGTCTTTAAAAGTCTAATTATAAAACAGTAGATATACTTAAATGAATGCAATGTTGTTAACCTCCACGAAGATGTTTACGACACTACTTTAAGCACACTGGATGCTGAATAACTTAAAGGTCGTTCAAGGTTTCACAACTCACAAGGCATAAATTCATATGCTCACTTGTTACGAAATTCTTGACACGCTCTGTTAATAGTAATATGTCGGGACATATCTTCACCAAGAATGTAATCACAAACAGAGTACGAACTTCAGACTACGCCGCTCAAACTTACTGAATTTCTTATTGTTGACGCGGTATTTTTTGGAGCCTGATTTAAACATCGACAAACTTGCGAGAAGGTTTTCCATTAATTTGTCTGACAATACCTCGGTTCACGACAATTCGAATATCGGACCTCATGTGGCTAAGTTTTGTTCTGTTGCAACACGTAAACACTTTTTCATTGTAAACTGCACAAGAATCCGAAAACAGTAGTGTTTGAAGACGACGTACGTCAACGCCCCCGGAAACGCCCCCAGCAACTCAACTAACGTGCTCGATCCTGTCGTGGGAGAACCAATTAGATTTGCGTACCAAAGCCAGCGGTATAAATATGCTGCTCTCCATACCTGTTAACTAAAAGAAGGCTTTGCAGAATCCTCAGAGTATTTTAACTGCGACGGAAACAACTTTTGATCCAAGAGAATCAGGCGAAGGTGTTCAGAGAAACAAGTGGTCCAGCTATAAACTCCGACAATGTAAGTACTGTCTATATTTTGTAAGTGTAATGTTCCCATTTCACTTTGTTTGAGCCATTTACGACCACAAAATTCCTTGTTGGTGCACCACAGGATCCAAAAGAAGCTTTAAGCTTATTATTTTCTATTGATTTAAAACGCCTCATTTAAAAATGTAGTTTACTGCATAAAAGGAAAGGTGAGTGTGATTGGAACAGACAAGGGAGTAAGGAGTCATTTAATGTAAACTTGGTAGATGAACGAGGGTCGACGTTTTGGATTTCCAACGCTCTTTTTAAGTCATAGAATCTCTCCAAAATTGAGAAAATCAGCGCTTTGTTATTCCTGTTATCTTGTTTTTGCTTTGACGTGGACTACTATCTTTGAATGAGTACAACGTAACCAAAGAGTATTGGCAAACTCTTTTGCAATATTGTATCTACAAGAACAAACTATTGAATTGCAGACTCGCTTTCTAAACGCGTTGCATACAGTATCGGTTTTCCATATATGCCACCTGACAACTTCTTCCTCTTAATGCACTGTGAAAGGTAATATTATTTTATTTTCCACGAAAGCTAACATCTTACTAAGTTATTAGATTAGTCTGCGAACAGGCTCCCGAGTATTGGAGGGGCACAGCAAATTCAACGAGAGGTGAAGCGCCGAGCAGGTACATGTACTCGTCGCTGTGCCGGGATCCGGGATTCTGTCTTTTCTCCCTTACAGTTACATAATCAGGCTGTTAGGGGGCTTATCACAGCTCCGACATGATTCCACATCATATCTCGTTCGAGGACAGATTATTCGTGTCACTCTGTGCAGAAAATGGTACCTACAGAGGTTCTTTAAATGTGCTATGTTTTCGCCCTTAATTAAACCTGATGCAGTTAGCCGTTTGGGTGATTTTAATAGCAAAGTGCTGACACAAATTAACACCGCATGAACATGTTTTCCTTGTTTCGTTTGAGCTCGACTACTGTCATTGACTGTTGTATAGCCGCAATAACTAGAAACCAACGCCAGCTTAATTGATCACGTGCCAATTAGTTACCAGTGCATAGCCAGAGCTTTTAAACCAGTCAGAGAATTCATGTGCAGAAATGATACTATTGGCCAACACACGTGTTTACACTTTTCGCAATAATTAAAAAAAAAACGTTGACCATTCGAGGACCAACTTGACAGAGAGGAAATTGCTCAAATTGTCACCTGTCTTCGCTATCCCCGGTTGACGATGACGGAAGGGAATCGCTTTCAGGCATTCTCATTTCTCACTGTAACCACAGAAAATACTGAGACATTCTCTTGCGTTTCATGTCAAATTCCATCACGTTCAGTCAAAGAAGTGCTATTTATCGGTAATGGTGACTGGGCCCCTTTAGTTCCTTAGGTTTGTAAAGCTGTGTCTTGGAGTAGACCTAGCAACTATTACAACGAATTTAATGAGAACCTTTTGAGTTTATCTTTTTGTTTGGTTTCCTATATCCTGCGAACACCTAAGAACTTCCGCCTGTTATGACCTACAACAACAAAAAAATGAAATCGCTGTTTACAGGCTATGCTTTGTATTGCACTATACTTTTCTCCATAGACTGCACAAATTCGAGCTGTTCAGTGCGGTTTTCCAAGCAACGCTGACACAATTTCAATATAAGAAGACAGCAATTGTAAGGCTCAGTTCTTCATGCTTGAAGCCAAAAGGTATGTAAAACACTTGAAGGACGACAAAAAAAAAAAAGAAAAGAAAAACAGGAAGAGTGTAATTATAATTAATAGGTTTGAAGAGACCCTCAAGTATGTAACAAACTGCATAAGCAAGTTTGAATTTTCACCATAACAGCCTTAATGAGGTCGTGCGAGGAGTTCGGAATTTTCTGAATTCTATCCGTCATCTTTCAAGTGTTAAATGTCTAAAGGTCAACTGGTAAAACGAGGACAGTTTTACTGCCAGCCGTCAAGGATCTACGTAGTCAAAATTGAAAATTGTAAATGTCCATTTGCTTCATATATCAATTTCATATTAAGAAGTGAAGGTAAACGAAGATAATAACATCGAAGATAGTAACATCGAAATTCTAGGAACTCCCCTATCATCAGGTTATAGCTATTTTATGATTAAAATCCTGATGTCTGAAGTGCTCATTTTCTATCTAACTTCGCTGATCTTGGCTAGAAGTCAAGATACGATCTCTGTCGAAACTTCTAAGCATTACTCTGTTGAATAACGCCTGCCGCCCTTCCTATTTTAAGCAGCAGCCGCCACGATCTTCCTAAAAATATACAGTACAAATTCCGCATTTGTCTCACGTGTTTCAAAAGGCAAAACCCTGCTGAATGACAAGCAGTATTTATAGTTACCGATAGTAATTGACGATGACTGATTTAAATTGTTGCCGGCGTAAGTCACAAGAGCAGATTTCAAACCTCGGAGATGTTTGCTGTAGTTCTCGCAAGAAAGTTTTTTTTACAGTAGATTTAAAACAACAATAACAACAACAATTAAGACATAATCTCAACTTTCATTTTGCAAAATACTTTCAAACAAACAGTATCATACGAAAGTTCTGATCACACACTAGGATTTCGTCATCCAATTTCACGACCCCACAAGCTTTGAGATTTAAACCATATCGTGTTTAAATAAAGAATATGTATGTATGTACTGAGTTAAGACCACCTCGAACAGCGCAATAATTCACACATCAGACAAGTGAATGTATTTGAATGGTCACATGCTATGTCAGTCCCCTGGCAAGAAAAATATTTTTAGCAGAAGGCCAGTTATTAAGAAAGGTGACCAAAATATTACTGTGGATGTTCTAGCCTAGCAAAAGAGAGGTGGAACGCAGCTTCCTCGGTGTAATCAGATTATGGATGCTTAATAATTTCATTTAATTAGTGACAGAATAAATTGAATTCCTCAATTGAAGTTCGGCCGAATGAGGAAGAAAATGCCTAGAAAGCTACTCATACAGTTGCAAAAAAAGATATAGCGGCCTTGTTATTGAATAGCGAACATCTAGCATTTCGCCATCTTGAGAATTCAGCCCTATTACAAGTCCCTCATCGAAAAAGACAGAATAAGCTTCTAGAGCCTAAAGTGTGTCTCCCAGTCTCCATTCGACTACTTCCGTAATGCTGTTTAGGACACTGCGGAACAACATATTCATCATTTTTTTGGATTGCGAACGCGAAGGTTAATGGAAAGGAAGGAGGAGGGATGTTGATACAGCCACATTCCAACTACATTCCACTGATAATCCCGGAAAATGCTTTTATTAAAAAAAACAATGAGCAGCAACAATATATGGATCTAACAAGAAATACTGAAACATACTATAAGAATACAACCTTTTGCTCTGGTTTCAAGTTTATTCCAAGTGAACAACCCGGCAAGGGAGCGCTGATTATTCCACTGCTACACACGTCTCGTGATGTACTGATACACACCTAAGGAAAGAATTCATATTTGAAACAAGAGCATCTCCTTGTAATCTAATTTTTGATACGTTGTAACTTTTCGTTTGATAGCGCTGACGAGGATGGGGCCAGCATTCTTGTTGACGTCGTTCGCCATGGCTTGTTTTGTGTTCAGCTTCATCAAAGGTGCGCCACTTGTTCAATCAGAGGCATTGGCCATGGTAAAAGAAGATTATGGATCTCATGATCACGAGGTGAAAACCCTAGTTATTTATAATTTACGAGATTCGTCGCTGCACAGCAGACAAAACTACAATTCTGTAAAAATTACTTGCAAACTGTTTATTAACAAACGTTGGTGATCCCTTTTCCACGAGTGACGACGAACGTCAAGTTTGAACAGGAACTAGGTTATTTCGGATATTTATTCGTTGCCTCCATGCAGCTTTTAAAGAACGAAGTATAGTGTACATTCTTATAATGGACAGGTGTTGTGTGAAAATGATGAATCGTCTAGTTTAGAAGAATCTCCCAGTACTCAAGCAAAAAATACACCCGGTTGACATATTTGAAAAGGAATGACAAGACTACAGAGTTTTCATAACTTGACGGAATTTAGGCACGCATTGCTATTAAGGTCTCAATGTTATTTTCTTTTTAAGAATCCCAGATTTACAAATTACATCAAGAAGCTCATAAAGGGATGGCGAGTGAAACAGGTCATGAATAAACAGGGAGAAAGCCAACCAATACAATTGGATATCCACTTAAACGATGTAGAACGCAAAGGAATCGTAACCAAAGAACGTTTTGTCAGACACGCTGCACGTTGTTCGCCTGTATGGCCGAGGTGCTTCAAAAAATCAAAACGAAAGCAAAAGGGAGAAAGAGACCAAACAAATGAAAACGGAGGTAAAATGCTCTTCTCTTTTTGACCGCTAATGAATACACTGAACCATTAACAGAAATGCGTAAAATTCATTACCTGAAAAACGAGATTAGCTAGCGCAGAGAACACTACCATATGCAATTCATTTTCTTCTCAAAACACTCTGGGCCATTGCCTGCGCATTAAGAATTATATCCTATTAAGAACGTGTAAAAGAAAAACATTTGAGTAAGAAAGAGAAGTTGAGTCGGGGTCCATTTTAGCCAATTTCTAAAAGAGAATGTTAGATACCCCTTATACCGCGATAAAATACAAGCAAACCTCTGCAAAGAATACCGAAATGAATAGATGACCTTATTTTACATAAACTGTTAAGTGTTTTTATCAGTTGCCTATCGTTTTGTTGCTAAATGTCTTTGGTCCGAATTTTAAACTGTATTCCTTAATATTCTCACAGGTTCCTCTGCCCAGAGTAATGATTGATGCTGCAAACGTCGACAGTGGTACAGAAACTGCCAAGCACGTAACAACTGAGAGAGACCCACTTCGTTTGTAAAGAGAAAGCTTGACAAGCAGTTATTTTTTTATCTATTTGTTTCCATTCCTATTGTTATCTTTGATATTAAGTCATAGTCCTAGCAAGGTACTTTACAACTGAGGCAATCGACTTGTTTTTATTCCTTCGCCGCCACGTCTGTCTGTATACAACACAGCCGATATAAACAAAAACTATTAAGCATCCTCAATTCGAAATTTGAGTTTCATTGCTCAAAATTATAGCTCAACATAAACCTCTAGTACAACTCAACATGATTAAGCAACCGGTGACGAGTACGTATAAGGGACTCGTCAACATATATAGGAAGCTTAGAGGGGCCTGTGAGTCTACATGCCACATTAAATGACAAGGCGTTAAAATTATACATCTTTGACACGCCAACTTGCTCCCTTTGAATAAAAAGAAGGTAATAATTATAATAATTTCCTTCCAAGCTTGAAGTTCAGGAACAAAATAGATTTTGCACTCGGCTCCTTTGACGTCTCCTTTGCCCGTAGTTGGCTAAATTATGACCCTAAAGTTTCTCAAGAAAGAGAATAAAAATATAAACACATATTCATTTATAGCCAAGAATTTTCGGTATCTTAAGTCGCCCTTGTGCAGAACAGTGACGAAGGCCCATAACACTGGGTTATGACGAATGAATTTTTATACTAATAAAATCAAGTAGAGGTAGTTACCGATGCCGACACGGTCCATCCGGACCGCAATACGCAGTCGGTAACTTTCGCCTTGCCTTTGAATTTTCAATCCATGCCTGCACCTAGTTGTGCATGTAATGACGAAATGCCAGCTAACTAACAAGCTAGGAAAAAATTCTGAAAGCGGCTTAAGTCTTAAGGCGAAAGTCTTACTATTTAATGAACTGATAAGAGAACTTTAGTAAAATCCTGTCTACTTTCCATCTCAGTCATTCGAGTATTGGTGTTTATTTTCCTTATGGACTAAAATTGCTATTTAGTTATTTTATTCGGCATAGAGAGTACTTTGCATATAAGAGTCCTGCCAAGTTCCTCAAATCTATGTTATAACATAGTCACTATAACCGCGAGATCTGAATCAAAATTGCTAGCGTGCGCCATAACTCAGTAAGAGAAACATCCCCGTGCTCCATCAAATGGCTTCAAATGATGGGCTTCAGTAGCTACACTAACCAGATTTTTTTTGTCTCAAAGCAAGAAGAAATCCTTGTTCGTTGCGAGGGTCTTTGTTGGTGATCTTTTGGCTCCACACAGTCTTACCGAACACACTAAAACGGAGCTGAAAGTCGGTTTATCTGTGGTAGGCACAAGTTCATTTGGTTTTATCACCCCAAAAGAAATTTGACTTTTTCCAGATTTATTTAATTCCCGTTCATTGCTACTATGTTATAGACGAATCGGTTCATGTTTTAGCTGTTCATCTATCGAGTTATGGATCAGTTCACTTTAGAGCTAAAAGAATACTCAGGAAGCTAGGAAGCTAGAGCAGCTCTTTGACGCTTTCTCGTGCACTCCAAAACACCCGCATGGATCCATACTCGATAGATATCATCATTCACAGTTACATGTACGTTAAGCTTGCTTATCCAGCATTTATACCTTCTAAGATTCAGTAAACACGGCGTGAGCATTGACCCAGCCAGTATGAAGCTACACCATTTATTCACGAATAAACTTATATTGTCAAATAATAATTATTAAAAAAAACGTAGCACTTGAGTTGTAATTCAGTTAAGCATTTCCGTAATCGGAATTTGCAGGACAAACTTCAATTTAGTAGTAAAAAAAGTTATGTGTCAATAAGATCTTCTATTATTTAGAATTAAGCGAACATATTTTTTCGTCCTTCACAACAAGATGTAGGTCGCAATGTTCTTTGTAATATTATACTTGAACCCTAAAACATTTTATATATTTGCAAAATTTGCCGTCATAAACTGTCTGATCCTAAACAACAAGCCGACAAACTCAGTCTGTTTTCAAAGTGTTTACATCAAAATATATATGTAGCTTACTTTTCATCTTTCGCCTTCTTCACGAATTATAAACGAGTAGTCAATCTTAGACCTTAGTTGACAATAAATCCGCTAGAACATCATCCCCTCTACAGAACAACTTATCGGAGACAATCTAGGAGGAGATAAAGATAACTTTGTCGCTCTTTCGTGTAGACAGCAAAACATACCTTTTGGTATTAAGTCGACTGAACGGATACGCGTCTTTGCATTGTCCTGTGGCAAACGCCCTGAAGTCCAAAAGCATCGCTTATTTCATCAGCGGGGATAATGCTACAGTTGTCTCGACTGTGTGTTTCGTGGAAAAAGCCCATATTCTAAGGCCGGTTTTCACGCAGCTTCGAGAAGAATCCTTGAACCACAAAATGTTTGAGAGAATTGTTATTATGTCGGCTTTGGAGGAACGCAAGGACCTCCTTGCGTATTGTTTACCTCAGGGAAGATATCAAATCATTTCCATAAGCGTAGTATTGAAAAATCTATTTGAAACGACTCACGTAGCAGTCAGAATTTAAGCTGATAAACATCATATGGATCGATCGGAAAATATCACCTTCTTCTACGTTTTTCCGGTTGAGGCCTTCATATGACGCAACTGCTAGACAGAGAGGTCCTCTCTGCTCTTCCAATGAAACTTAATCAATGACACCGAGTCTCAGAGAAATCAACTAGAAAGAAAAATCTCTGAATTTCTAAGAAGTGAAGTATTGGTAGCCGAAAACTACAGGGATGTTATATGTTGGGCTTTTCAGGCTGGTCACATTTACACGACATACTTTCTTCTTGTTGCCCAATCAATAATCCATTTGCTATATACCTGCATACGCTCATTTACACATATGAAATGATGTCTCCCAACACCTACTAGCTACGGATCGCAGATTTACACCAACAAAATGAGTCAGTAAAAATACATAAATAAATGAGCAATTTCCATGATCTAGAGAACTCTTTTCCCACGTTTGATGCCGGAATTCAAGGACTAGAATAATCAGTTGTAGTCACGACTCAAGGAAATAAAGGCCAAAAGAGAAGAATAATAAAAAAAATAAACTGATAAATGATGATGGAGCGGATGCAGACAGTGATGAATACACACATTGAGAATGTACTTTCCTTGGTGGACGGCTGATGAGCTGGCACTTTTGGTTCTGATTTCAAGACAAAGCAAAACAAGGTAGGGAAGTGTAGGAAGAAAGTCTAAAACTCCGTTCCTCTTTCAGGATGACTCCACACTTGTAAAACTTTCAGGTTGGGCCAAACAATAACTGAAAAGGCAATTCTTAGCTTCCAATGCGTTACTCCACTGCTTTTAGAATTATAATCATTAGCAACCTGGCATCTGGCAAATACTAAACAAATAGAGCGGTCCATCGATCTAGTTTGAACGTCGAATCCAAACAAAAATACTTCACCGCTATGCTACTTTAATTAAAACACATTTCAGTTAAATAAAGCCGGGTAATTGCGAGCGACACAAGCGTAAGTATATTCGCGATGAGTAATAAAAGAAGCTTATGCGCTAGTGAGGACGGCCATGACATAAGCATCAGGGCAAGAGTATCAAAACCTTGCAATCTTGTTATGCTTCTGCTTATGTTGCTATTGTGTTTTTGTATTGCTTATGTTGCTATTATGTAATGCTTATGTTGGTAATGTGAGGATAACAAATATTTTAGTGTTATAGATGGAATAATCCACCTAAGTTTATCCTGGGCATTTGAGGCAAAGTGCTACAAGGATATTAGATAATAAGATTCTAGTCATTTCTGCAGTGTTTCGCCATGATTTTGCCAGAACGGGAAAGGGAGAGGAGGAAAAACAAGAGGCAATAGTCAAAACATGAAACAAACTATATGTTGCGCAACAAATCATTTTATGCATCTGTACAATAAAAACTAAACTACAGGATCTTAACCGACAGGCTCATAACTCGAGTGTGTTTAGGTGCATATCGAAGGTATCTTCATGTATGTCGCAGACTTGAACCGGCAATCCTTGAGTGCACGCTCGATTTCTTTTACACTTTGAGCTGGGAAATACGAAATTTGCTCAAACACTTCTTTAGATAGCAAGAGCTTACCTCTAAAACCCCCATTGACCGGTGCAAGACGTGCCTTCTAGAAAACCCTAAAAGCCAAACGTTTGTGATTGTTACTCAGTTTAAGTGCGTTAATTACGAGAATGACAGTTGGTATATTTGTAGCTAAAGTCCATTCGTAGATTTTGCGCCAATACTATAGGGATAACATGTCTTCAGAAGTATCACTGAGAGATGAACCTGGGATGAAGTGTTCCTAATTTTTGCCGAGTCGTACCACGGTAACCCTCAGCCGAGTTATCCGTGTGTTGACGGTCGATAGCCTAGCGAGTGACAATTGGGGCCGCGGAAGGTGTTTCTAAATCCTCACGTAACGGTCATACCTAAGGACTTCTGTGTATAGTATAAACGGAAATTATTAGCTCTGATTTCCGGTTGCGGCCGTTCTTCGCGACAGCTAGACAAAGATATCCTCCGTGCTATCAGTCTAACAATGAAATTTCTCCTGCCAAGAACGCAGCTTTCTGGCTGTATTTTTGTTTCCGTGAAAATTTCTTCCTAAAACTTTCGATCTCAAAACAAACAACAAAAGGAACAGGAACAAGGCGATTTATAAACCAAAAATGTTACTTTAGTACTTACAACAGTCATTATTTTCTTGCTTCCACTATCATTTGACCACACCTGAAGTTCGCGTTCATTGTTAGGAATTGTAAGTCTTAAGTATGCAGACACATGAAAGGAAACCTTTGGCATTCCTTTCTATGGGAGCTCGTATAGATTATTTTTTTTTATGGACCACACGGTACCGGATTTCGTTTGAGTCTGATTATAAAATATGTCTTTCCAGGGAAGATTTATATCTCCAAAAAATCTCTTATTAAAGTGTTTTAAAATATTTTGACGATAAAATTCAACATGCTACACTTGTACTTTGATTTTACATACATCTAGAAGGACAGAGTTCTAATCTCAGACAACGAACGTCCAGTCCCACTTAGGTTGGCTCAACCTGTTTGCACCGGCGGGAGCTTATAAGATGGGTTTTAATTTAGCTCCCACAGGAACTGGGATTAACCTAAGATTTATTTACCTCCAAGACTTAAATCCCGGATTTAAAACATAAAATGACTTTAAAAGGTCAATAAACGTAGAGGATGTAATTAAATGGATCCATTTTATTCCGTTTTTCAGG
>OMLO01003091.1_pt1:0-12500 | contig 13698 bp, 3 predicted proteins | sample 1674811 | NCBI WGS metagenome assembly OMLO01 (sample SAMN06265003, study PRJEB25207) | coral metagenome | isolation source: Coral host | place: Mexico:La Bocana,Puerto Morelos, Mexico | collected 2008-11-13
TGACATGGTTAAAAATCCAAACTGGCCAATCCCCCAAATAATGAAAAAATCCCAACTGACAGGAGACAGATGTTTGGCTATTTACAAGTACAAACATGGTTGAGGCGTTGAAATATGATCTACCAAGAAACAGCCTGAGCTTAGAGGTGAGAGTGGGATTTGAGCCTACAACCTCCAGATTTCCAGTCAGTTGCCCTACCACTCCACTTCCACAATGCCTTCATGCTGCCTGCACTACTGATGAAGTAGTCAGATCATTAATTTTTGTGATAAAATTGGGCAAATGTGTCACAAAAAACAATGGGAATTTAAGGGATTTTAATGTCAAAAAACTCTACAACATATTTTAATTGAACTAAAGTCAAACACCTATTAAATGATTAGTGTGCTTGTCTCTGGATTCAAAGGTCGGAGTTTGAGCCCTGGCTGGGGACACTGTGTTGTGTTCTTGGGCAAAACACTTAACTTTCGCAGTGTTTCTCTTCACACAGGAGAATAAATGGGTACTGGCAAATTTTATTCTGGGGGTAACCCTGGGATGGACTAGCATCCCATCCACTGGAGAGTAGAAATACTCCTAGTCGCTTCTTGCTACAGAAACCAGGATAAGCTCCACCCTGATGAACCACTTGGGTTATATGCAGATTTGACCTACCCTTAAAATAGAATAAAGTGGTAACCCAAAATTTTGTACACAGGTCATGCTAAATTTTAATGCACTCTCCCATCTTTTGGAAAATGACCACCATTATTGTAAATGGAAGGCCATGGGCAAGAACCTCCTCTAGATTTTTTGGCCATTTTAAAAGTGCTCATAAATAGCTGAATTTTGGTATGTCGGCTTCGTTTTACCTCACTGGTCTCTCAAAATCTTGGTAAGATCATGCCAAGATTTTGAAAGACACAAACATGACTGCGAGATTACCTACATCTTGCCAAGATCTTGACAAGATTTAGAAACAACAAGAATGCCGTCAAGATCTTGTCAAGAGTGGTGATGCGATTGGCAAGAACAGTTAAAGCCCGAGATCATTCCCAGAGGGAATGAGTACCTTTCTGTGTTGAAGCAAAACTGCTTGATGTTTGACCATTAGTCGTCTATTTCGTCTAGTTCGATTTCAAATGAGGGAATTTCAAAAATAAAGTTAAGCTAAAAGACATTCCAACATGGATCGGTTATATTTACCAAAATTTTAGGGTCTCTGCAAACTGTTGACCGGATAGTGGCAGATTGCAGATGGAAAATGCAGATGGTAAAGTGCGGATGATAAAATATGGATGACAAAATGAAGATGATAAAATGCGGATAAAATCCTAATGAGATGAAATTAACTACGGTGTTGATTTTTCTCTTGCAACAATTATTTTTCAATACTTTTAGGGTAAAGTGAAATATCAGTCAACACAATTCAATTGTCATTAGTTTCCTCTGATGGCTGGTGGTGAAAATACTTTTAACAATAAGTAATACTCAGCTTTTTCATGAGCTAAAAAGCCAAAGAGAAGAATAAACTATTATCGACAGAAAGAGTCATGATATGGTTTACGATTAAAACCTTTTAAGGATTCAATCCTGAATTATTTTTGTCATTTTATTGATGCAGGCCGTCTTTGATATACCAAAATAGCTAATTACTTAGTAACTGATTTGGCAAAACCATTAAAACATACACAAAAAACTGTGTTCCAGAATTCTATGCTCAATTAGGAATTGACATGTACCTTAACATCTCTGGGACAGATTTCTATATTGGGTTTTTGTCAGATTCCCGCTCAGTGACACGCTTCAGTAAATTGCAGTCATCTTTAGCTGTTACTGGTAGGTTATTCAGGTTACGTTGTATGAGAAAAAGAAATGTGAAATAATTTTCATAATGTAATGTCAATTCTAAGAAATTCTGACCTTTTGAAAGTTGAAACACAAAGCAAAGGATATTTCCGATATTGTTGATTTGGACTTATGTGGAAAAGAGAGAGAAGTACTAAGGATCTGGGTTTCAATTAATTGTTAGTAATAAAACAAACTAACCTCTTTTGCTCTTTTAGGATTTTTCAGTAATTTGATAATTTCTTCATTGCCTTGATCTTTAGCCAAATCAGCCACAGTTAGGCCTTGCTGTGGTGAGAATAAAATTAATGATAATGATAAATAATAATAAATAATAATACAACAAGGTTACACAAAACACACACATGTACTGTGTATACATCCAGGTACAGATAGTCATGACATCACCGAAGTCCCAAATAAGCTAATTGTGTATCATTTCAGTTTTATAGTGTGATTACTAAAACCGTGGGCTACCCAGGCAATTAACACGGCAGAACTGTAACGCTAGATTCTGGCATTTTCAAATCCAGCCAATCAAATTAATGTGCCATTTTCAAATATCCAGTTACAGTGAGTGTCCCTTACCGTAATAAGTTGTCAAACTCAAACTGTTAATACTTTCGTGTGCTTGCGCGTTTAAGAAGAATTGAATTATACATTTTATTATCCAACACTGCTTCGTAGAGTACAAATAACGTGCGAAACGAGTACAAATATCACACGATATTTGTACTGTCTCATTCCCCCGACCGCGTGAACTATTAAAAACCTAGGCAAGTCAGAATTTTGGGGAAACGAAAACGTTGGATAATAAATCTCTTATTAGACGTTTTAGTGTGTAGTATCGCTGTAAATTTTTACTCATCATTTGTATTTTGACTCGTAAAAATATACAGCGATACTACACACTAAAACGTCTAATAAGATATATGTATGCTGTAATTCTATGGGGTGTTTGGTTGCTTTAGAAGATTATACATGAAAAGAAGAGCTGAGCACTGGTCAGTGTTACTCATAATACATGTCAGCTGTTTTTGTCAGCACAGTGCATAGTGTAGGGTTGTGTGTATTGCTGCTGTGGCTGGTGGAAATAAACCCTGCAAATGATCTCTGAGTATTATCGCATGCGCATAGCTTTGAATGGTATGAGCTGGAAAGGGATTATTTTCCATGTAACTAAAAGAGGTGAAAGAAAACTTCAAGCAGGAGATTTAAAATCTACCTTAAAAAAACAGACTTGTAACTCGAAATACCTTTGAATTTTCCATCCAGGGGAAGTTCTTATAATGCCATCATCTTTTGTTTATGTTCGGGTGATTTTACATGCTAAGGCTTTGATAGTACGATGTGGAAAAAATGTTGTTATTGAATTTTCAATAAAGATGTTTTTACCAAGAGAACTCAAACTCAAAAATGTACAGCTGCTGAGACAGTGAATGTGTTAGTCTTACCAGGAATTGTATAGTGAATTTCGGTTGCTTGCATTAACCCCTTCGCAACCACAGCCAGACACCCACTCCAACCTGCAGCCATATTGAATTTTTAATGAGATTCTAAATTTGTCGTTCTTGCTCTTTCCTTGTATCCCATTCCACATCCTCTTCTTACTTCATGGTTGCCCTGTAGTAAGAGTTCCTTGTGCATTTTCAGATTCATTTTTGTCCAATTACGCTTTGCCTTTACTTTTGTCTTTGTCTTCTTCCTCCTCCTCTTCTGACTCTTTACAAAAACTCAGAACAAATTCATCATCATCATCAATTATCCATTCTCCAAGTGGAGAATTGGGCCATTCGGATCAAATTCACTGTCACTAAAATTACTGACATCAGAGTCTTGATCGGCAAATATTTCAGCAAGAGCTTCATCTCTGTTTATTCAACTTTCAAGATCTATCCTTTATTCTAACCCTATAAAAAATGAACCCTAACACAAAGCTGGCAGTACAGTAATAAAAAAGCTGACCCTTAAACCAGAATTTACTAGCTACAATTATAATAACTTGTGCAATTATTTAAGTGAAATTTAAACTTGTAAAAAAACTTGGGTAGCAAGAAAACCTAGTTAGAAATACATTTATATTAAAAAATTTTCTCCAAATTACATTTGGTACACATTTGATCTAGTTTAATCAGTCTTAACACATCAATCACAAAGTAGGGATTTAACCTAGTTTTAAGACAGACTTGTCTACAGATTTCACCTACTGGTAGTTGGAATACTGGTTTAACCTGAGAACAAATTTTACTTACAACATATATGTTACAGGTCAAAATTAAATTCAGGTAAAAATAATATTCCTTTGTCTCTTAACCCTACTTATTCATTGATTATGAATAATTAGGGTTAGAAGACAAAGGAAATTGAGAATCCAACTAGGTTAAAATAATTTTTACCTGAATTTAATTTTGACCTGTAACATATATACGTCTTTGATAGGGAATGGGTTAAAAACAACTGAAAGCTGTGTTAAATAGAAACACGCACAGACAACAGAAGTAGGATTTATTTTGTAAAAAAGTATTGAAATCTTTTATTATCATATGATTTTAAACGACCATAAAAATGTCATTTTTTGTGGCCATAGTAACAATCACAGTGGAAACCAGTCCATTTACCAGTAATGAGTTTATCACGTCACGCTTGTAAATGTAAAATCTAAGCAAAGTAAGATAATGTTGCATAAGCACCACAAGCAACAGTTGAGATTTCATTTATTGTCTAGCAGACATTTGATTAGCTGGATTTAAATGTTGGAATCTATAGTTTCAGTTCTTCCATCTTATTGGTTTTCATTGCCTGGGTAGCCCCGCTTTCAGTACATGCACTGTAAATTAAAATGTTGCAAGTTAAATGACAATTTTTCCATACCTCATTTTTCACCTCTACTGTAGAAACTGCACCAGAATCCAACAAAAGTGCAACACACTGTGGACATTTACTGGTGGCAGCCAAGTGAAGAGGTGTGTCTTTATCCTATAACAATATTATAGAAGCATTAATTTTTACTCCCATCATAATAAAATAATAGTCTTCAATTCTTTTTTTTTAATCTGTCATTGTTTTATACAAAGTCTTTAATTTTTAGTTCAATAATCAACTTCTGCCATAGGCAATGGCTTAATTGTTTGTCTCCCCCACTATATCTTCTGGTGATTGAATGTTGGAGAGTTCAAATATGAAGTTCAAAATATATGATAGGTACGTATACAATATTTCAAATATTCATGAGTGTAAGAAAGAGATGCAAATCTTAAGGTACACTAATAGGCACGGTGTCTTGATCTAATGTAACTGTAACGGTTACCATAAAAAAGCCATGTCTATCACACATAACAGTGTAACATGCAGTAAAGAAAATACCGTATTCTGTTTTCCAATGATCCCCGTATTATTGTTAGCTTCAAGTGTTTTCAGTAACAATTCCAACACTTCTCTGTGTCCTTTTTTAGCAGCAACATGCAGAGTTGTGTTATCTGCCTACAAGAAATCAAAGTGTCTATGAGCCACTCAACCTTAAAAATTGAATGCTGGTAATTAACAGTAACAATGTTGACGTCATAGAAACTATTTATTAAAACTATATCTTAAGCTAGATGGGCAAACAATAAATTCAGGCCCACTGGCATTGTTGATAAATTGTGCAAAATACAATGGTAAGAGACAACAAAAGGAGATGTTACGTTGAGTTAGGTATTTCGAACGTAGAGACTTGTTAGAGAAAGGATGCAAACTAATCAGGTTAGCCCACATATGAGGTTACACATGATGTCTAACTTGCTCCGCCAACACCTATGATTTTCCAGAAACTTTCCATGGAAAAATGTGTGTCATTTGTCTTTCTTCTGATGGTCCAGAGTTTTTGGTTGAATGGAAGTACTGACGCTATTTCTGACTCTGTTCATTTAACAGCAGTTTAAAAAAGATATTGTCAATGACTAAGTTAGTTCAGAGGGCCAGTAACTAAAATAATAATATTCTCTTAGTATCGGACCAGACACTGCCTTATAATCCCAAATGATCCAGTACAATCACTCTTAAACATTATGCGGTACAGTAGTACTATGGCTTGCATTTCTGAACTTGTTTTCACAAAAAAGACTTTTTTCCTTGCAACTCTCTTTTCCTCATGGTTGTTTACGAAAAGACTTGATTTTTCATCTAGTCTGCTCCAAATCAGGATTGCACCCTTCAATGAAGTTTGTGATATTTTATCAAGTCCATGATTGAGGCAATTTTCTAAAGGTTTTCCATCATGCAATAAATCTCTTATTTACGAAGCCTGCTCAGAACTGCACTGGGAGAATGTCCTGTTGTTTTTTAATTTTGTACTGACCTCGCTGCACTTATTCTGTACTGTCAAGACTCCACGCAATATTCTCCTAGTATAGCCCTATACTTTCTTAACAAGATTATGTATTTCATAAAGCTCGCATATTAAGAAATAGCTAAGACCACAGACAGTACTTTGGAAATATAATTTAATACCAAATGCAATAACAATGACATGAACATATCATGTTATAATATTTGTACTTACATTATCAGCTAAGGTGATATCTGCTGCTTTTTCTAGTAGCAACCTCACAGCACCAATTTTTCCCCACTCTGCTGCCAGCTTAACAGGAGTATTTCCATACTGTAACAAAAGAACAAGGTTGCAACAAAAGAATAAGGTTAGTTAGGTATTCAAGTTTGTGAAAGTTGCACCACAGAATTGGAGTTACAAAGCTTTGAGGTGCATTCCATTTTAGGATATGTTCTCAATCCAGTTGATAGCCTATATAGCTAGCAGAATCTCAAGTGCAAGGGCTTTTGTTTTGGGTGTGATGTCAAGTGTAAACATGAATGATGAAGCCATGAGGGAAGTATTGAGGAGTGTAGTTGAATTCCTACCTAGTGTTTTTTTTTAAATTTATACATTTGCAAATTTCATCAAATGCTAATTGATATCTATTGTCTATCCCAAGAGAACTCATTTCTTGTGTTAATCAGCCTGCAGTGCAGCCAGACATGCCAGTTTTGGAGAATGGGGAAAAGCAGGAAGAAAGCTTTGGACTTACTACATATAATGACTGAAAGCAAGAAAATTATTCTAAAGCAAGAAAAGAATGGGGCCACAGGAAGTTGACTTCGGTTCCAAAGCTGTATGGCTTGGTAACTGCTATGCAGGCATATTGGTGACTAACAGGACCATAGACACAGTCTGAGGTTGCTAAGCATTGTCCTTTAAAGGTTTGCTTTTATTAACAAGTTAAGCGGCTTCTCTCTTTTGTATAGGAAACATATTTAGAAATTGTTTTGTGAAATCTGTGTCTGATGTTTGATGAGACTCCATTTTTATATTCATTTTCAAGGATTCATAGGTGCTAACAAAGTGTTTGTCAGCATGACCTGCAGCGTTAATTTCCCTCTGGAAAGTTTCATGTTACAGCACACTCCCAAATTGGCCTATTTAATTGATTATTGATTACTAAAATGGGTGACAAGCAAACCCATAAGAAATGGAGCAGGTGGGAATTTCACTGGCTTCACCTGTGTGAGAATTAAATGGCAGCTCTGCCACCAAACATCACTCTCTCACAAATCCTGCCAGCTGTGCAGGCTATCTAACTGAAAGCTCCATTTTAGATTAATAACGATAGCCAATAATGTGTTGGTTATCCAATTCTTTAAGTCACAACTTGACTTCATGTATACATGTTTAACTATTTATTTTAATAAATGCAATTCTTTAACACATTCTCTCACCATATCTCTGGCATTAACATCAACACCTTCACAACTTAGAATTAATTCAATGATGTTATTGTCTTTATTTCCATCAGTAGTAGTATCAGAGACAGATGCAGCGCATAAATGGACGTCTTCAGTTTTATTAGTAGCTGTATGAAGAACTGTGCGTGAAAACTGAAAAAAAGTTAGTAGTAAGAATCATGAAAAAAAAAGATGAGAGCCTCAGTTGACAATTTACGTGTGCTGCACATGTATTCATAAAGCAATCTACAAGAAAACATTTCAGCACACACTACTAGGGGACTTGTCACAGGGAGTACACATACATTTTGATAATAATGAAATCAACAAGTTATTTTCCTTTCTTTTTCTCAAGTGTTACTAACATGTTCATGTTTTTCTAAAATAAAAAGAAACAATCTATGTTTCAATCTATAACTAAATGGAAACACAGAAAATGTTCTCCATCTCTTAAACAATCAGTTAAGGTAAACATTCTGAGACCTTGGTAGCCCTAGATTGCCAGCAGCCGGTCTCTTCTCTTAGGGTCAGACAAATATTTGTCTTCTGTGAATACAAATGTGGTTGGGGCTTAGGGCATGTCCAAATCTCACGTCTCGAGACAATCCCTTCTAGTCTGAAATGCCTCACCTCAAAATCCCTACCTTATTTCAAGAGAAAAAAAAGAGTGCGAGCAGTCTACAGTACTAGCCCAATTGGCATACAAATTGATTCCTTTTCTTGGTAATTTTTGGCTGTTAGGAGTACCATCCCTAAGTGACATGCTAGCCAATAAACCTGCTTCCTTTTTATCAGGTTGCTTCAATTAACAGTAGCCTCATTTATTTCGGTCTTCAGGTAATGCTTCTAATTATAAAGAAGAGACACATGGGTATTGAAGTTTAAGGATGTTTGCGCTAATTGTTTCTGCGCATCCTTACTGTGCACGAAATTCACACGCCATGTCATGCATCGAGTGCATGCGCTAAGTAGTAAAGTGAACAATGATAGGGCAAATGGCCATTGTCATAACCTTGCGTGGATTTAACGGTCTTGGACATTCGGTGACCCCTATTTTTCTTTTGATGGGTTGTTTTCTCTGCCGATTATCTATGTTTTGCGAAAAAATGAAAAATATCTATCGAGTAGAATTTGGAATATTTTGCAAAACGCTCCATCGAATTCTGTTCTTTCACCACTTCATTTAGCTGTGTGTAAGTTTCAAGTGCCTCTTTAATGGTTAAAGTTTGTGGAAATTATGGCAATATTTGAAATAATTAACGCCACAGACTCACTTATACAAAATATTCTTAGGATAGTTTGGCTCTGTTGACTTATCTTTGATTTTTAAACCTAAAAACTCTGGAGACCATGCTGAATTCTGCGCACCAATTTATCAAAATCAGACTAGTTTTCCACACGCCTTATCTCTGAAATGAAGTCAGTGACTCCCAATTTTTATCTCATTTCTGAAACAAGTAAATCATTATCTGTCCACAGTCAAAGTTTAAAAAAAATCTATCGAGTAGAAAATTTTCGCGCGAAAGTCCTCAAGAAATGAAACACTGAATAACAGCAGTGGTCACCTCAGGCATCAAATAGGCTATGGTATAGTCAAAATAAGCTGAACTGACTGCAATTTGTAAGCAGCATTAGTTGTGAGAAGTATTTGCAACATTGCAACCTAAACAATAGCTGCAAAGACAACTACTGTGCGATGGTCCCCATTTAAACCCCATGAGAAAAGAGAAATAAGAAGAAGATGGCAAAGACCAGACTATCTGATCAGAACTTAACCACTGTACTCATTTGAGTTAAATTAGGATTAACAGATTGAAGTAAAAATGTTGGTTTAAAATTGCATGAACTAGGTCAATAAATTTATTTTCCTTTTTACAGACAATTGAGACAATGGAAAAGAGAGACTTCAGGAGGCTGGAAAAATTTTAAATGAAAAATCCAACTTACATGGTCAGTAGCATTTATTTCTGCTGTCAATTCTTGTAATAACCATTTAACAATGTCTTCACACTGATATTTAACTGCCAGGTGTAGAGCTGTTTCCTGTAAAATAACATGAATAGGATCCATGTTATGAGATACAAGAAGGTAAAGTCTGCATACGAGCTCAGTGGCCCATCAGGCTGGAGCTTATCCTGCTTTCGATAGCGTGAAGCGATTAGGCATATTCCTACTCTGCCCTGAATGGGATGTTAGTCCGTCTCAGGGTTATCCCCAGCATTATATTCGCCAGTACCCATTTATACCCCTGGGTGGAGAGAGGAACTGTGAGAGTTAAGTGTCTTGCCCACGAACACAATGCAATGTCCTCAGCCAGGGCTTGAAACTAGAACGCTTGATCCTGAGTCGAGCACACTAATATAAGGCCACATACAGAACTATTATTGTGTTGCAAATGTTGTCAGTGCTACATTAATACAATTAAAGCTTTCTCATTCCCAAGTAATGCATGATTTGTTTACCACATAAGGACAGAGCTTGGTGCACTGTCAACCAATCGCTAGCTAGCCGAGTACTTAAACAAAATTGTACTGTTTTCTGTCTCTATTAATTTTCTATCAATCTGTAACCACCAGCCATAAAACTAACCAAAGATCCAATTAACTACAGGAAGTTGTAATATAATGGTCTCTAGAAAGAGGACAGGGGTAGGAATGCTCATTTGTAGTTCTTATTATCTCTTGTTCAGGACTGATGAAACTTATCCAACATGCATTTAAAGCAAAAACTATGCCACTGATATTTCAACATGCTTGGGACATGCATAGGCATTCAATAACATTTTCAGCAGTAACACTGGTGATCACACCAACCTTGACCATACATGTATAATAAGTAAAAGTAATTGGACCAAGTGGAGTTCAATTCAGGAAGTAATATTAGCACAAATAATTGGATGAGTGCAAATCCCAAGGCCAATTTGAAAGTATGAGCATGATCATGTGACAAAAAACAAGCATACGTAATTGATGTGCAAATCATGTGGGTATCCAATTACAGGTAGTCAAAACAAAAAGTCGCAATTGGATACCTTTAATTGGACACCCATGTGATCGCTCCCCGATTAGGTGGCAAATAGGTGAGCAGAGAACCAATCACTATCAAGAATTTTGTTATAGAATACAATTATAAAGTGATTTTGGATGACCTCATCTTTTCAGTATCTTCTGTTTCAACTGGTTGAGTGACATTTGCTTTTTGGCAAGACATTTTTGCTTCAAATCTTTTTTCTTCATGGATAGCATTGTTGAAACTTCGATCTCAATGCGTGTACATTTTTTGAGGTCGAGATCATCTTCTGCCGGTGGACATGGACACTCCAGAAAGTACCTTTGTAATCTACTGCAGTAAGTTGGTAATATTCCTGGTTAATATTTTTTGCTTTTGTTTTTCTTTGTTATCTTTCTTATTTATTTAAAGAAGTGCTTAAAAAGCTGCAGTGCTTCTTGCTTTGAAATTGCATCAAGATTAATTTGTTTGCCATGTTTTTCCTTGAAGCAAGACTGCAAATGGCACACAGTTGTACTTGTACTTGTTTTTTATTGTTTTTACAACTATTTTGCAGAATGCGAAATAGGAGTTTAGTGAGCGAGCACAAACTCACTTGCTTGGTAGGTCGGTCAGTTGATTGGTCGATCCTTACTTGGGTCGTAAACTTTTGTTTGTATTTCCGCTGACCAATGCACAACTTGACTTGACGAAGAGAAAAATGTCGTCGAATGGTTCGGCAAATGTGAAACATAACCAATGAGTGTTGAGATAATTACTGCTACAGTATGTCAACAGCATGTGGTGCGAGCATTTTCTTATTTGAATGGTTTTTAGAAAAAACCTAAAAAGCATTTGTTGTCCTAGTTATGAAATGAATGCGGGCTCCTGGCAAGCATGGGTTTTAATAACATGATGCATGCAATGCATGAATATCAAGCAAAAAAATAAATTATTATAAATGGGAAGCACTTATTAGCTTCTTGGGGAAAAAGAAAGAAAAACCACGTCAGAGGCAAAAAAGAAAATAAAAAAAAATTTGTGCGTTTGCCAGGCCGAGTCTTGAACTCTCGCCCTTCACGCTTTCCCAGCTAGCTTTCCTATACAGTATACCAATCCATTGAGCTGACTTAACACATAGGTCTGCAAAGTGTGTATGTGTCTAGAGCGTTATGCATTATTGTATGGCGGAGTCAGGGCAGTGATTACAGCGCGATTTTAGTGATGTTAATATTGTTAATATAGTTTAATGTAACCGGCACGTGCTAGCATCATATTACATTGTACACTCGCTTATCGCTGTTTAGTTCGACCATTTAGCTGTTTGCGTTTTACTATTCTCTTCGACTTGTAACTGTTCGTTTCAATGCAATGTCTTCGAAAAACAAATCCAAACGCAAGAATAAGTGCACCGTAGCATAAGTTGCATTTTGTTTTCATGATAGCAGCAATTTCTGCTCACAACCAATGACAGGAATATCCCTTCATTCACAAGTGCAAGTCCATGCTAAAAATCCTCTCTTCAATAGCCAATCAGACTGCGAGTTTACCTTTAGCCATGCAATTCTATCCTGTACATATAACCTGTCTGCAGACATTCTCTAATGATTTCTTATTTCTACACAAAGGCTAGTTCTGGCAGTGAGTTGCAACAGTCAACTCACTACAAGACCTCCACAAGTCACTAAGCTTTTATGAATTTATGATTGATCATGGCAGTTACACAAACAACTTAAGCAGTTGTGAAATTTAAGCCTGAAAAAAAAAAACTTCCTGAACAGGATTCGAACCCACAACCTCTCTGATACCGGTCCCATTCAGGCCTGGAGTTTTTTCCAGGTTGCTTAAGTTGTGTATAACTGCGATGATCAATCATAAATTCATATCTTCCTCCTCAATTCAAATATATGATCTTTCATATATTCAT
>OMLO01003092.1_pt1 | contig 13697 bp, 15 predicted proteins | sample 1674811 | NCBI WGS metagenome assembly OMLO01 (sample SAMN06265003, study PRJEB25207) | coral metagenome | isolation source: Coral host | place: Mexico:La Bocana,Puerto Morelos, Mexico | collected 2008-11-13
TTGTTTGTTTGTTTGTTTGTTTGTTGTTTGTTTGTTTGTTTGTTTGTTTGTTTGTTTGTTTGTTTGTTTGTTTGTTTGTTTGGTTTGTTTGTTTGTTTGTTTGTTTGTTTGTTTGTTTGTTTGTTTGTTTGTTTGTTTGTGGTTGGTTGTATGTTTGTATGTATGTATGTATGTACGTACGTACGTACGTACGTATGTATGTATGTATGTAAGTGCATAGAAAGGTACATGTGTGTAAACATATAAATATTATACTGCCTATCATATGTATGTCAATATACATATATATATATATACGTACATATATATATATATTTTAGACTTTTGATTGTGTCCTTGATCATGCGGATGTTGTAGAGCAAAGCTGTCCATCTCTCACATCCAATGCCCCAGGCAATGACAGTGACATCTTCTGGTAAGCCCATCGGCAACAACCTGGCGCTCAGCCACGGCTGCCACGTGGCATAAAAAAAACAACCCATGAGAATTGGTGAACATGATGTGTGGATAGGAACATTTAGATATATGATTACATACAATTGTCCTGTATAAGTATAAGATATCAAATCACATTATAATGAAATGTAAAGATATATCATGTATATACAGTATACATTGATGGCAGAAAGCAAGGTGAACGCGCGACTCCTGTTTCTGAACCACTTGCCAAAAATAGATCCTTTTAGATCCGGTCAGCTTCCGGACGTTGGTTGCGACTCGAAACTCCAAAAAAGACCATGCCAAGAGGGACATCTCCGGTCTGAAGACCCCGCTATTGCCGACCTGGCAAGCTTAGAAAAAGGGTAGGAAAATTGGGAAAGCTCGAAAGGTTGCATTGAAAACATGGAGAGAATTGTTTCAATGTTGACAGTCGTCTCACGTATCCAAAAAACATCCGAAATTCTTGAAAAGTCACCAAACGAAAAAAAAAAAACTATACAAAAGCTCTCTATCATATGCTTGATCTTGTACATGTTCTGGAAGCTAATTGATGTGTCTTTAAAGCCTATTTGAACTCACCGTTTTTTCAGAACGCCTCGATCCATTTCTTGAGGATCGGATGAAAACCTCGACATGGAAATCCCACATGTTGGTGCTGCTGAGGCGATTTCTCTAAGCGAACCATGCAAATGTAGGAATTGTATTGAATTGTATGAAAACTCTAGAAGATTCTGATAAAATCACACGGCATGTGTTGAATATCAGGTGGTTTCTTGTTGGTGTCCATCTCTGCAACGACCCGTGGTGCAAAGTAACGTTTCTTACATTATACAGGATTGGTAGAATCTATACAACCAGGTTAATATACCTACTAGTTGGTGGTTTCAACCCATCTGAACAATATTAGTCGAATTTGGATCATTTCGCCAAATAGGGATTGAAATAAAAAATATTTGAAGCCACCACCTAGTATAAGTCACTACAACAAGTACAACACCGACACCTCAAAAATCTCATGCTTGATTTTCCTCTTGGGCCTCAGATTTTTTTGTGTTTCTATGCCAAGATACCAAAAACCTCCATAGAAGGTTCGGTATAGGGATTGTAGGCTGGCTTGAAACCTGGGGCTGCTGAAATTTGTTTTCAGAGATTTTGGGTGGAAAACTTCCAATCATGAAATTTTGCTGGGTGATTGAAAGTCTCCAACATCAAAATTCGTGTCAGTTCTCTACCAATAACATGAAATTTCAACATCTTTTTGGTTGGTGGTTTCAACCCATTTGAAAAATATGCTCGTCAAAATGGGTTCATCTTATGAAAAAAAATGAGTTGCCACCACCTAGACAACTATACTCTAGTGGATTGTTCGCAAAGTTCTAGATCCACTCTTTCTGACACCTAGTTTTTTTGGGATTCCATCCTGGAACTTTCAATTGAATGATTCCAAATCTTTATATGGGAAATGGTTGGAAATCACCAAACATCCACTAGTTCGTGGTTTCAATCCATCTGAAAAATATCAGTCAAATTGGATGATTTCCCCAAAAAGGGATTGAAAATATAAAATCTTTGAAACCACCTAGTATAAGCCACTTACAACAAGTACAACAAGTACAACACCTCAAAAATCTCATGCTTGATTTTCCTCTTGGGCGTCAGATATCTGTGTTGTTTGGGGTTCCAGGAATTTTCATGCAAATTCTTCCAAGGGCTCCAAGAGACGAAGCTTAGAGATGCCGATGCGCACAAAGAAGTCGCGCAGCACGCCAATGAGCTGTGGCAAGCCAATGTTCCCTGAAGGGCCAAAAAAAAAACAGAAACAAAAGAAAAGAGATGAAACATCGTAATTTACAGTGTTTTGACCTTATTTCTTCATAAAATTTACATCCCCATGAACGGCCCTTCTGAAAGAAAACGACCCAAACAACTCTTGTGTAGGGGGTCATTCGAGTCATGAAACCCAACAAAAAGAATGCGACATTGTTGTTTTTTGCGGCAAATCCCAACCCAAAAAATGACAAGGGCAACATTCGGGTCACATCAAGTTTGATCCTTCCAATATATGTGTGTCATTTTCATGATTCCTCCTGGAAGATTGGGGAACCTTAGGGATTCCTAATGGAAGATTGGGGAACCTCAGGGAAGATTCAGATGTTTTTGTTTTCGGCCACCTTTTCTTTGGGTACCTTCACACATTCTTGGAAGCCCTGCGATCTGCAACGAATCCTTCGATTTGGTGAAACTCTGCCAGGTGCGTAGCCTTGAGAAAAAGTCGGATGGTCCGTTTTGGATGGTTTGATTTTTTTCCCCTGAAATTTATGTAAGGCCATTTATATAGGCCGGGGTCATATTCTCCTATTATAAGGCCATTTATGTTCGACCACTTATAGGGGTTTAAAAAAACCTCCATTTTTTGATGGTGTTTTCAAAAAAAATGGGAATGAAGGTTGGGAATTTTCAGGTGGTTTTTCCTCTTTGGTGAGGTATTTTTTGTGGTTCCAGCCGGAACTTTTTCTGGGGCAAAAAAAACTGGTGCTTTTTTTTTAATTTTCTGTTGTTTTCTTTTATTAGATCCATGAGGTTCCCACTTGATGGGGGTCGGTCCAATATATCAGCCGGCCATAGCTTGAATCATTGAGACATCTTGTGACCATGTCAAGGAATGTCAAGCAATTCCGGCATCATTCGCCGCTATTTTGAGCTATGACTCAGCACCCTGCATCCAGGGTCTCGTTTCTGAAGACTCGATCAATGGAGAAGTATTTCTTCGGCTTGAAGATGCCAGTCTTCCGATACTCCTTTCGCCAAAAACAAAAAAATGGACATAGGTGTTTCCAAAAATAGGGGTACCCCAGAATGGATGGTTTACTGAAAAACCCTATAAAAATGGATGATTTGGAGGTATCCCTATTTTTGGAAACATCCACATGGTAGTTAGTCCATGAAAGTTGGTTGAGTTATAAGCATGATAGTTGAGTTGTAACTACCTGGAACCCCAAGGCCAACCATTTATAAATGGTTCTTTCAATTGGATGATGAACCAAATCTTTATATAGGAAATGGTTGGAAATCACCAAACATCCATTTATAGATAGTTGTTTGGGGTTCCAGGTATAACTAATTAACCCCCTGAAAGTTGGTTGAAAAAAAAGTCCCATTCATAGGGACTTCATCACACAACTTTCTGGGTTTCAAGACCTTTCAGTGGAGCAGTTCGGTTCCCAAAACTCAAGCGATCCCACCTCACCCATTTTGTACAGCATGCGCGCCTAAGAGCAAAATCAAAAAGACTGGAATCCCTGGCATCGTCTCGAAAAACCATGCTCAAATTGGCCCAAGATGCAAAGGAATTGTTCTTAACAAATTTGGAGTAAGCTTCCATTTGAACAACTTTTTCAACGCATGCCAAGTTCAAAGCTGACACTGCAGTAGTGTGAGTCCGCAGGAGGGTTTTCCTCGCTTCGTCCTGGTCGAAGCGGTGTGAAACAGGATGCGGACAAACATCTCAAATGTGAAAGCCCAAGATTGGTAAACATTTTAGACAAATTTATATCATAAGTATAAGTGTCTACTGTCTACCTGCATTTACCCTGTAAGTCAAAGACCATCAAAATATATCAAACCCTGGAATTGTTGATTGTAAATCCCTACTAAAATAATGGTCGTTTTGGAAAGGCCATTAAATTTTCATGGTTTTGGGGACCCCCAGGGTTTATATTAAAAAATCTTGCTCCCTCCCTTTCAGTCCTCACTCCAATCGTAGCGCCAACCAATAGATCCTTGACCTCCCTTCCTAAGCTCCGAGCTTCTGAGAATCAACCAAATGGACCATCGTGCTTCACATTTGACTCGTGACCATCAACTGTGCAACCTACTCACCATTCCCACAGGAGCTTTGAAATTGATTTATATTGATTCATATTGATTCATTTTGATTCATATTGCCGAAAACGGATCAATAAGTAAGTTTGATTATGTTTGATTCATATTCATATTAATATTGATTAATATATTGATTCATGTTGCTTCATCTTAAGAAAAGAATCAACTTAACTCTTCAACAAACAGTTTTGGACCTCACTGCCAGGTTCCCAGCTCATGCATCTCTTTCACCTTCTTCAAATAATCCTCTGGGATCTTCTGTGCCCGACTCGGGGCCTGGCCGAGGCCGAGGCCGAAACCCGAGGCCGAGGCCGCTGTTTGTTCACTTGCCATGATGGCATGTAGGTAAAACCCTGGAAAGTTCACATGTTGAACCAGAAAAACATGGAGGATCTTTTGTGGTGCACACATGATGTTCCTTCAGTCCTTCAGTAACTCTAACATGGGTGTGGTTTTGAGGTGAAGTTCCGTTGGTTTTTCGGCAGGTGTGTACTATTGTGTACCTTCCACCCAGTTCCACCCATTTCACCACCCGTTTCAACAACAAACCCAACGGATGCCTCCATGAAGAACGTATCATGAGCATCACGTGCCGGATGCCTCACCAACCCGACAGTCACAAACGGTTTGAAGCCCTTAAATGGAAGTATATAACACAATAACCATCAAATAATCAATGGGGCCCCTATAAATGGCCAAAAATAAATGGCTGGAGTTATGGGGTTCCCCCCCCCTGTAAATGGCCTGAAAAAAATAGGTAGCTGGGGTTATTTTCGGGGCCCCCTATAAATTGGCAGTTATAACTTTTAACCCTACTTGTAATAATCTGGTTTTTTGGGCCCACTTAATGCCAAAAGTTGCTGCTTTGTCAAACTTTCTCCCAACGTCCCAACGTTTGGTATTTTCAGCTTCCAGCTGCCTTTTTTTCGTGGATTTTCGTACTTCGCCCCTGTAACCAAGCAACTGCTGCGGCTGGAATAAGGCATCAAAGTTCCAGAATGAGCTTTCTACCCACCTCAGTCAGCCCGAGGGTGGAGCTTCTGCTACTCACAGGTTTCATCATATTCACAGTTGCTGATTTTGATGATTGTTGTTCATGTTTTCCATCCTTTTTTAAACAAAAAAATGCCTCCAAACATCATCCAATTCTTTGGTGCACCCAAGAAAAAATATACTCCGTTCCTAATTGTGGACCCTATGGACTTGTGGATGCCTTGGATGCATCCAAACACGAACCAAACTTTCCAATCCAAATCCATCCCACCGCTGATTCATTGCTGCTGGTGACTGGTTTGTGGGCATCTCTTCAAAACCCATCTGCATCAGCACCGTTCGCATCTCTGTCTTTACCTACAGCATTTTTTTGAAAAATCCGATCACGGCGATAACGTTGACGATCTCTTCTGGGAAGTTGCGTCTTGCTTTGAAGATGTAACATGTGTAAAGGGTTTTGTTACTTTTGTTGCAAATCTTGTTTTGATGATACTGAGTTAGGTCATATGTTGAAACCAATAAAGATCTTCTACACAAACTTCATCTCATGAACTTGACCACCAGCTTGCCCCCGAGAATCCTGCCTTGTTCAAAGGATGTAAATGACCACCCACACTGGGTACACCGCTAGCATTGGTGAGATTCAAAGGTTTGAAGGTGGTGCTACTCCAAGTTCCCTGGCGTAGCAAAAAAGATCATCCCCTTCCAGTATTATACACCCCGGAAAACTAACACGTCCCCTAATTGTAGGGACTATTTCAGTAGGCAATACATCTTCCAACCATTGATTTTCAGGAGACATGTTTAGTTTTCAGGGGAATATTCTTCAATGAATCATCCTCGAGAATGTCTGAAGAATTCATCCTTTTTCCGATGATCTCAAAGGAAATTTGCATCATGGAGACCGTTGAGACCCATCCAAATGATTCATTGATGTTGGTTTATTTGTCTTAAGTATAATATGCATTCCTTCTGTAACATGCGTATTGCGTGTAAATCTGAATATGGTATCATATTTCATCTGCAATACCCCTATATAACATGTCATCAGAATGTCCTTCCATTTCCTTACATATCATTCCTTTTTCCTCGCCATCATCAAAAAACAAAAGAAAACAAGTTCGCGCTTCACACTCAAAACATGTGCTTTTGGCAGTTTTGAAAAGTGCCTTCATTTTGGACTAGAATTTCTTTCAGACTTTCCAGACTTCAACTGAAAACACTGAAAACTAAAATTCGTCACTTCGGATTTTGATGGAAAAAAACAAGGCCGCAAAATGCGTCATAAAACACGTCCAATTTGGGGCCTTGGAAATCATTTCTGCCGTAAGGTCTGCCACGGCTTTCTGATCTCCCGAGGAAAACTTCTCGGTCTTTTCAACCTCGGGGAATTTCAAGCCACCTTTGAGGGAGTCAGAGCTCCGATAAAAACCGGCCTTAACAGCTGGTTGTTTAATAGCGATCCTTGTAATGGTTTATGAAACGATCCCCACATAGCTGGGTGTAATACACCCTAAACAACCGTTTTGTTGTTTTCATTGCTCGGTTGATGCTTATTTTGCTGACCACCCAATTGATCATGTTTCATTTTATTTTTTTTCCATCACTCCCTTCCAATTCCGATCTTTCCGCCTTGAAAGCTGTCAAACTGGTGGGCGCCACCAATTTGCGCTTCTTCAGTGCTTCGATTTTGGCCTGAGGGCAAGTCATCGATGTGAAACATTAGGTTCCACCTCGAAAGAGGTGGACCTCACAAAGAGAAATGCCTCAATTCTCAAGAAACGATTTGGAATGTAGAGGTATGGTTGATGCGAGAAATCCTGCACCAGTTGACAGTAGTTTATCCCATTACTTACAGGGTTTTATGAATCCCAGCTGGTGCAGGATTTCTTAAATCAACAGTATGTTAAGAGATATTTTTGTGAGTCCGTTTTTGCATTTGAAATCTCAAGCTGATTTTTGCGCAGCATCATTCGAAAAATACGCTTTGAAAAATCTATGCAAAAAGCTCCTTTGCGTCGCTTTTCAAACATTCAAAAAAAAAACTCCCGGAACTTTGTCACCCTTTGTCACCCAGTAACGTGACCTTGTTGCGTGGAGAAGTCTAGATAAAGATATGATATCCAGGCACTTTGCACCATATCCAAGCAGATTCGTTCAGCTTCGTTCCCCTGTCGGCTGCACCTTATCCAAGTTGCTTAACGACATCAATTCCTTTTGCACTGCATCATCCACACTGTCCACCGAAGCAGTGCATACCTGGCAGTATGGCTTCCTAGTGAAGGATGAGATTCAGTGGAGTTAAGGTAGGGGAAAAAATGCCCAGATACTTCCAAGCTTGGCAGAAAAAAAACGGATGAAATCACATTCATTGCTCAGCCCACAATAATTTTTTTGCTGGATAAATCATGGCTTCTGAATTGACAGAAAAGGCACCTTGGTCGCTTTGTCAATGGCTACCCACTTGTTCTTCATGCAAGTGCCAAGACCTCTCAACAAGTTCAAGAAAACAATCATACCACCTGGAAAGTAGATGGCGCAACTTCCATCATATTGGTTTCGCATGGCCCCTTACTTTTAGCCACCTTTTGGGAGTTTTGCCATCTACTTTCACTACGGTGTACATCACCACAATAGAGCTTTTGAATACCTTGGCAGATTATTTTTCGTGGATGTGTTTGCTACACTACCCTACCCTGCAAAAAAAAAAACAAGGATATCTGAAAAGCCCGAGGTTCCAATCTTCGCGACAGGGCCAAGTGCGGCATCCAGGTCAGCGTTGGAAATGGAGCCTTTTTCCTTGATGTGCTTGAAGACCTGCCAACTCCACGAGCTGTCAACTCAAAATTCACCACGATACCGGTATCAGTAACTGTTGGATGGTTCAGAAATCCGGGCGATCACCAGTTGATATATGGAGAATCTACCATTATTTAAGGGGGGTCTTAATACATCTCATGTGGTGATCGCCGGATTTCTGAACCATCAACAGTAGCAGCCGTTTAAGGAACAAGAAAGAGTCTAAGAGAGATCTTTAAAAAAATTTAAAAAGAAGGTATGAACTTAAGGCACAAAAAAGGTACTTGAATCAAAATCCCATGTGACTTTGCTACAAATGAAGAAATACTATGCTCCTCTCATCTTCCGCTCGTCCATTTTCACCAAAGATACCTGGACTTCAGGGCTGCCATTCTTGCAGTAGTCCTCACCCTCACTGGTGAGCTTCCATCCTGTCGACATCAGGAACAAGCATGTTTCTTTGATATACAGTAATATAATATACAGTACAACAATTGATAATCCTCTCCAGTCAAATCGGATCCAGGAATCCTTGTGATGAAGTCAAAAACAAACTAAGAAATTCTCTAAATGGACCAATGAACCACTCAACTCCACTCAATGGCCCCCTGCCTTCACGTTTCATCGCCTCTGCTGTCACTTGCTCCTGGAAAAACATCAACATCATCAGATGATCCACGAAAAAAAAACCTCCTACTTTCCATTGAATCCTGGTTGGTTAATAGGGATCCTTGTAATGGTTTATTATAATCCCTATATAGCTGGGTAGTATAATCCCTTACATACCCCAAACGACCTGGGGCCCCTTTTTTTCATTGCTCGGATGACAAGCCCCGGATGGCAAGGCATGGAAATGCGGAGTTCATCCTGTCACCCTGTGACACAGGTATGAACCAATAAGCTCAGAGTTTGTCGGCCCAGCCTCGGACTGTAGAGACTTAATCGCTCCAACCAAGGTATCATGATCCCAACCTCAGTCCCGTTGATCCCGGTTTTTGCGTGTTCTGTGCGTTTTTTGTTCAGGAAAAGCCGTTTGATAACACCACTGTAGCAAAAAAAACAAACTTGGAAGTTCCAGATGTATATCCTTTGACTGCAGAAATGCATTCGTTGTAGTTGTTGAATTTGCAGCAGGTTTTCCTCGCATGTTTTTCCAGCCCTGCCTTTCTCGCGGCAAAGGACTTCTGAATCCTCGAAGCCGGAGTTCGCCTCAGTAACGATCGTAGATGATAGGTTGAGCCAATCTGACATCATGAAACCTCAAACCCAAAGGTTGAGCATTGATGTGAAGATAAGTTGTCACATTCTGAAAAATATCAACTACATGTGTACACATTTTAGATCATTTTTGGAAATTTTAGATCATAACAATTTTGGGAGATGTTGGACTATGGATGGTGATTCCCTGTGAAGCCATGAGTCGTTTGTACCTGAGTTAAGGAACAGGCCTCGATGTACTCAACCAGCTGTTTTCTCATCGCCATCTTTGTGCCACCTTTGAAAAACGGGATTTCGTCTTCACTTCTTGTACAGGATCAACTGATGTACATCAATCATATGCAGATTTGATTCAGTGATTCGAGCCATCATGTGGATCGATTGGTGCTACCCACCTTTTCTAAGGCGCCACACGTCGCCGGGGCAAGCTCAAAATGAGCCACCGGCTGGGCGCCACACGCCGCTCGAGCCAAGAGTCAAGAAAGGTAGTTGTGTTTTAAGGAAACCTTGGGCAGTTTTGCAGAAAGCCAACGTCATTCTGAAGCTGTCTGAACCACTGAAGGTTGGACTTTGCATGTATCTTGTTCCCTCCATGGTGTACAAAGCTGAGCTTCATGTGTCTAGAAGGCAACATAAGTTCCACAGAACGCATCCAAGACAAGGAATAGCAGAAAGAACCAAAAAAACTCTGTAGACAACCACACCAAAAAAAGGAGAAACACTGGAGCTTTTGATATCTTCTGATACTCTCCAATACTTGTCTGATCTGGTATTGACATAAAAATGATCAAGAGAAAACTCAAGCCAACGGCGTTTTTTTCTTTTTTCATGGGAAGGGGGTCCTTTAAATTGGGAGGACCCGTCGAAACTAAGTCTAACATAAGTCTAACTATCTACAATGTGCATCGTTTAAACGATCCATCCTTTGACTGCATTCTCCCAAATCAGCCAGCTCTCTTGGGGCCCAACAAAGCCCTATCTTTGTTTGAAAGGCTACATAGTTTTTACGTAGACGACTTGCCTGCGGACTTCCTGAAGTTCTGCAATCAACATCAATAAACTTCAAATCTTCAGAAGTGGCAGTCAAATGAGCTCGTTGAGGGCTCAACATTATCATTTCAGCCGGAAACGTCTGGAAAACACTCGCGCAGTGACGTTCCGGAATTCCCGTTTCCGAAATTCCCGTTTCTCAACGACGGTTACGATTCCATCGTGTGATCGGCTGCCTGAGATCAAATGCAAACTTTGATGCAAATCTCCACATCTTCTCAGAAAACTGTGTCCACAGGTACCAAGGATCATAAAGGGACAAAAAGCCCTTCATATGTTTCTGCAATTCGAATTGAGGATGTTGGCCTTCATGATTCAATGATCCTCATAAAGCCGTTGCCTCTCCGTCCTTTCCGATTCCAATCGGCGATAGAGGATGTCTCTTGCCTTTGCCCGCCCGGAAAGACAGTAGCGTCAAGCTACACATGTGTGACGAGATAGAGACATGCTGACCTACGGTATCTATTGGAGTTGGTGACATGATTGCAGTAGGGATTCTGAATGTAGTTGCTACTATACCCAGCATATTGGGCTGGAGAAATAATTCAGCACCACCCAAATGTAGGGACTTGAAGATAATGACTACCTGTCCATTTATGTCCCTCTAGACTCTACACCTGGGTATACACATCATATAATGCCACCTTTCAACTGCGGAAGTCTATGTGGCAGTCTCAACATTTGCAAAGAAAAAAACATGACAAAAAAAAAAATGAGATTTTTTTAATGTAGTTCTATATCCCCAGGAAGTCCAAAAACCAAACTTTGCCCATTGGTAGTAGGGAAGTCTTTATTTGGATCATCCTAAAGACCATTCTTTGTTTGCTCTTGGACTTCCAGGGTATCCACAAATGGTCCACAAACATATTGGGGCAGACTGTCTGGATGGATAGTAAGTTCGAAGTAGAAAACGCCAAGACACAGCTTCCTCTTCACTCAGGAAGAGTCCATCGCTTTCTTCAATGTGAAATGCGTAGTCCTCCACCAGGACCGGCTCCATGGATTCAAGAATTGTGGATCTGAACGACTCAACCAATGCTTGGAATATGAGAAATGACATGAAATGACGATTTATTTGAAGCTAGGTAGCAGTTTCATGATCTATTTCACTACACATTCATTCTGAAACAGCTCCACGAAGAATGCGTGGGGCGGAAGACCTAGAAAAATGCCAAAATTGTTTTTGAGTTGTTCTCTAAGTTTCTTCACGAATTTGAAGGCAAAAAAAAGATAATAACAAAAACACCCTCAACTACCATGGTTCAATGTTGTTTTACGCATTGTTGGTATACATCCCTTACATTGGGCCTTCAAGGTCTCCTCGGAGGGGCTCCGAACAGACACTGAATGCTTCAAACAGTACCTGCAACCAAGCTGCTGCAACCCATGGGAATGTTCGATGAAACAAAAGAAACAACAAAATGCACAACAAAAGTTGTACCTACACCCTCCGTAGGTAAGTGTGAAATGTCAGCCCCAAACGGTCTGTTTTTGGTGGTGTTTTGGGGTTCAGACCAGACTGGAGGATCCAGGTAAGGATTCAATGGATGTATAAACTACACCTATTACCTTTGTTTGTTTCAAGATGGAATCATAAAAACTAAGAGTCTGACACGACCGCCGAAACACGTAGTCCATTCTGTAGAAAGCCCCAGTATCTGGTGACCAGGTTGGTCCCATGATCCGGAAACTTTGCCCAACGGGCTTCTGCTGCGTCCAGCTCCGAGTTCTCTGTGAAGGGTGCTTCGCTTTCTTCTGGGCGGCACACCCAGCGATAGTGGCGAGCCACCGGGGCATCTGACGTGGTATAGATACTGGCCGTATCTGCCGGCAGCGAACTCCGTGGATCATCATATGATCTGAGATCGACGTAGTCACCTGCATGCCGTGATAGCGCACCGCATTTGGGGCATTTCCTGCGCTCTTCCTGACCTTGGCATAACCAAAGGAGTGAGAGCCAACTAAGTGAGGCCAACCAACCATGATGGTAAGAGAAGACTCTTGAGGAGGAACCAGACCAGAAGGTAGAAGAAGCAAAAACTACTTGAATGGACAAGGCCCAAACTACTGAAGGGTTGAAGCAAGCCGGACTGATGCTACGAGATAGTTTCGTTTGTCCGCAGGAACTTGAGCCAAGGCACACTTTGCACAAACTGAGTGGCCGCAAGGTAGCTTCGATTGTTTGTAGCCCGCAAGCGCTGGATTCTTGCGGCCAGGGCAACGCAATAGGGGTTCTACTCCTTGTTTCCAATCCTCAACTGTTTTTTTTGCACAAATGTGGAATGGTCAAAGATGTTCCCTGGTGACTGGTGAAATCCCGGCACAGGTGAGACAGCGTTCTTTTGACATCAAGTTCCTGCGAAGCAGTTGATGCTGAGGCATAAACGACATGAACCTATCTGCAAGCCTTACTCCGAACAGTACACCATGACAATCATGTCGTGATTCCTCATTCAGAAGCATTGGAAAAAATTGGAATCATTTGAAGGCCAACTTCTCTCAAGTTCGCAGATCTTTTTTTAAGGCCCAAGCTTCTTTGGAGACTGCCATGACGGCTCTCATCTCTTTTAGGCTCTTTAATGACAAGCAGATCTTCTCGTATGCCGGATGAGGCAAAACGCGGCACCTTGAGGTGTGAAAATCCCAAAAACAACCGGATTTAAAAAAAAGGTCAACGAGTCAACATGCAAAAAGTCGAAGTGTTCTGGGAAGTTTGTTTTGTTTTCATGATCATTTTTCAAGACTGCACAACGTAACTAACAAATTTCATCAAATGATCATGTCAACCTGGCCCTCCAAACCAAAGCACCTGGGCTTTGACGACGAAGCTGAAGGCTTCTGTTCCGCTGCTGCCGGCGCTGCCGTAGTTTCTGGTGGTGCCGTCTCGTCTTGTTCGCCTTGCTAAAGGGCTCAGCCGCAATACAGAAGTTTGATGAAGTTTGTAGGCACAGTGAACCCCTTCAGGATGCAACTATATTTGCTTTCGATGTAGGCACATTTGTATGTACTGTATCAAATCTGATTTTCTTTGCGTTGTTTTCATCACAATGTCCAATGACACGAAATCAGCCTCTGAAAGCCCTCAGCAAGCCGTATTTTGTGTAAATTCTGATAGCTACTTGACCGGAAAGTTTTGGAAGATAAACTTCACAAGTTGTCTCAACTGCACATGTCCTACCTGATCTGGGCATTGGAGATGAAAGCCTTGGCAACAAGTTACGCCAAGCTTAGAAGCGAACAAAAACTGGTTGGTGGTTGAACCAACCCATCTGAAAAATATGCTCGTCAAATTGAAAATCTTCCCCAAATCGGGG
>OMLO01003093.1_pt1 | contig 13689 bp, 8 predicted proteins | sample 1674811 | NCBI WGS metagenome assembly OMLO01 (sample SAMN06265003, study PRJEB25207) | coral metagenome | isolation source: Coral host | place: Mexico:La Bocana,Puerto Morelos, Mexico | collected 2008-11-13
AGCCAGCTCAAAAACTCGTGCTTCGTTTTTCATCAGGGGTTCCAAACACCTCGAAACAATAAAAGCACTCCGCCTTCGGCGTCGTGCTTTCATCTGTTTCTCGGTGTTTGGAACCCCTGATGAAAAACTCGCACTTGTTTTTGATCTATTAAGTCACTGTCATTTGTCATTCTCATATTGTATCTGGTGTATTTCATTCAGGCATGTAACTTTGGATGTTTATTATCAACTGGAATGCAGTCAACACATTCGGCATATTAGTAACAATTTTTGTAAATCACTCTAAGTAGTACAGTACACTAGGAACAAAATTCATCGAGATATTTGCTAGAATCAAACTCTTTACTCTACAGTACATTAGATAATTTTTGGAATCAGAAGTCGTAAGAGCTGTGTAATAGACTAGAATCTCCTTTAATGAGAGGACTGAAATACTTTTACTTTCTTTCAGTTTCGTTACATGCATTATATACACGAGATAACAGCCAGCCTTATAGGCTGCTAGGCTTTGTCTCATGCAGACCTCACCTTAACACTGTATACATGTATAATACTCCTCTGACTTAGAGAGGTCTGTAATAGTGGTTTGAATTCCTTCTGAAGAAACTTTAATACTGAAATTGATGTCTTCAGGAGGCAGTTCAGTGTTAAAAAATAAAAATTTTTATTGTCCAATGTTGATTGAAACCTGGTCAGTGCTAACCCAGGATCATTAAAAGTTAACCATTTGAAGCATTTATTTTTCTTGTGTAAAAAAGTCTGTCACTTCTTATGTTTTCATCTGATTTGAGCTTGAGATTATTCAAACTCAAAACTGAGGGAAAACAACATTATAAACAGAAAATCTCAATGAGAACTTACTGAACTGAAAGCAAAATTCTCTTAAAAATATAAAACTTTAAGGTAAAAAGCTGTTAAAATTATAAGTCTTAATGTTTTGGATCTGTCTGATCAATGACATATGATAATAATGGTGATGATTGATCATCAGATGATCAAACAGATCGAAAATGTTAACAGCTGCTTTTTACCTTTAATAAAGTGTAATATATTTTACTTTTATCGGCAAAATGCATATAATATTCCCTTTGATTTTTTACTATATTGTTGGGCATTAAGCAACCCACCCCTGATGACAGTAAACCTCGCAATTAGAATGTAAGTTACTCTTCTTGCAGAATATATGGTTTCTACGATGAATGTAAAAGAAGGTACAACATTAAGCTGTGGAAAACATTCACTGATTGTTTCAACTGCCTTCCGATTGGTAAATGTCTTTTATTTATTCTCTTCTTTAGAAAATCTCCATAAATTATATTTATCTTATTAAAGTGGTAATTAAAAATTAAGCTCTTTGATCAGCTGGCCTGTTCCTGCTAGCAAAGACCTCTTGAAATACCAATTCAAATGTTTTGTTGAGTTTAGCAATTCATGATAACTTGTGGAGACGTTGTAGTTGTCCAGCCCACAGTCAATACTCAGTTTTAATTGCCAGGTCAAGTTTCAAGCTGATTGACATAATGTGAACAAAATTATTGGTTAAGATGTTGTAATGCTAGAAGCAGGTCCTCAATGTTTACTTTGAAGAATTAATGATATATCAATGCCATGGGAGACACTGTGTCCTGCTGTAGTGAACAGAGTCTGAACAGCACAAGTTTGAGCCCTGGCTGCAGTCATGGGATGTCTTCATTGGCAAGATGCAGTCTTCTCTCCATCAGTGAAATTATAAATGGGGGCCAGCCAATTAAATGCTATGGGCAACCTTTTGATGGACTGACATTCCATCCAAGAGTGGAGTGGTGGGACTGGAGGGGGGTGGTTAAAATACTTTAATTTTGTCCCATTGAACCTGGGGAGTGGCAGATTACTGATCAACAGACTCTCTAGAAGGGTAGAGGGCTAGAAGATGGAAAACCAAGTACAGTGTAGAGTTTGGGAAGGATTTGAAAATGGGTTGATGGAACACTAAGACTTTGCACAAAGTTAATTAGGAGGGCAAATGGCTCAACACTTTTCGAAGATGAATTCAAAATGTCAGTTTATCAAAAGTGGCAATTTTCTTCAAATTCTTGCTAATTTTAAAATTCTACTAATTATATTTGTCAAGTTCTATCAACCTCCACATTACCTATTTTTCAGCCGCAATAGTGGAGAAAACCATATTTTGCTGTCATGGCGGCCTTTCTCCAGATTTGCATGATATGGATCAGGTCAGGTTCTGTTTTCACATTGCTTGTTTCAGTTTAAGTAATTACACATGGCTGAGAACAACTATTCACATATGTCTCGTGGCAGTTGGGGTTTCACCCCTATTATGCCTAGTTGATGTAATTATTTCTTTCAGTTTGAGTAAGATGCCTGCAGACTAGTTAGGTGTAGCTAACCACATTGACCACTATAAATAACAAAATTTAAACATTTTGAACACTTTTTTTCAAGACATGATGCTTTATCTGGATGCCAACTGAATATTTCTGTCATCTTGTGGTTGTTTGAATTGATTAGATACATGTAAGCCGTAGTCTATTCTACTTGGTCGAAAGCATTTTGGTTCCAAATACGTTGCAGTGTTGTTATAGTCTATGCTTGATGAAATGATCTAGTGTACTTCAACTGTATTACCCGTGTCTGTAAGGAGCCAGCTCATCTTGTTAATTGTATGAATGAATGAATGATAACTTTATTTAAGCACGATAAAATATTCAGCATAGCTGGTGGGGTCGTACATTTAAATTATTAAGTAAATGATAATGTAAATATTGTTGTTGGGTTCAGTTGCGCTCGTTGGAGCGGCCCATGGATGTGCCAGACAAAGGTCTTGTATGTGATCTACTCTGGTCTGACCCAGACGAGGTAACTGCACACGTACATCTGAAATGCAGTGGTCTAGCTAAGAAAAATTACGAGGAGCCTTAAGGTTCCTAACCATGAAATCCTTATATGAAAAAAGTACTAGGTTTTTCCAGTTGCCCAATCTCTTGTGGTACCCGGGCGCTTCTTCAGCACAGTCGTACAATTTTTATTTTTACCTACTTTTAAAGGAACTGATCAGATGCGGCGTTTAGGCCACGTTCAAAATCATCCTCAAGTGAGAAGAAATCTGAAAATATTAGTTTACTAAAATAGAAAAACGCCACATAGATGATAATTAAACATAAAGGAACAAGAACGGTTAAGGATGGAGAAGATTAACACAGATTGTAAACGACTAACTTGAAAGATTTAGCAAACGTTTCAAGTTGTGCTGTTCGACACCTTGTAAACATTAATTTACTTTGGGGCTGCTTTTCCGACGTTTTAAATTTGTTGTTTATTTCCAGGATATAACTGGCTGGGGCGAAAATGATCGAGGTGTATCGTGGACATTTGGTGGAGATGTTGTACGTGCATTTCTCAAGAAGCACGATTTAAGCTTAGTGGCACGTGCTCATCAGGTGAAGAACAAACAACGTTTTGTCATTCATATTTCCAGACAGATTTAGGCCCCATACACACTACGCGGAGTAATTTTAAAACGCAACTTTAGTTCTACGGTTGGGCTACCGTCCGCTCTAATCCGTCATGAAAACGGAAGCTTTGCGAGAACGCTCTTCAAACCGAAGGAATCTGAAAACGCCGGATTTTCGTTTTCGCGTGGACGGAAGACACCCAAGGGAAACATTGTTAAAAGAAATCTTTTCGAGAACGATGGCGTTACGGTAATCATCTGATTTAATCATCTGAGTTTTTCTCAAACATAAATCCGAAATGACCACTGATTGTTGCGTTCTTAAATTTCTCCGGCGCATTGAGGACGGAAAATATTTGATGCGTTTTCAGAGTGCAACCTCCGTTTTCAAATTCTTCCGGCATAGTGTGGACGTTGATGGAGCGTAAGTGTCACAGGTCTCTTATCCCAAAAGAGAGAAAAAAAAACTCGCTTGCAGTTTTTCCATGAAAGTAAACACTAGTTTAGTGTTTGTCGTGGACGAGTGCAATTTTGTAAAAGAATCAGCAGCAATCGAAGATTTGCCGTTTGGCATAGAGCTTGGTGCTTTTCCTAATTGATTTAACAATTTTTTGTGACTTTTAATGTATTTGCCAAGTTCGTTTTGCTATACATTGAATTCCTTATGTTAATTAAATCCTCTACGTGTTTTGATTTGTCGTTATTTTCCAGGTTGTGGAAGATGGTTACAGATTCTTTGAGAAAAGAAAGGTATCTTGCCACGCGTATCTTCAGATATTTTGTAATTGTTGTTAGTATAGGTAAACATATAGGTCATCATACGAGTCCAATTTGGAATTAATTTACCCCTGTGAGTCTTTCAAGAAGCTAAAATTGCACGAGCCGCTCCGGCTTGCGCAGAGGAAGTGCCGGAAGATCTTCCTTAAAGCCTTTTTTCCCATTCGAGAAAACGTTTTTCAAGTTTCCGCACAAAATTTTAGAGAAGTTCATATTGTCTATGCCAATCATAATCCAGAATTACGATGTGTATTTTTCACTGGATTTAAACTTTTTGCGCTGGTGTTACACTTGAACTGCACTTCTCGCAGCCAATCAGAATCGAGTAATTTTTTCGGTATATTATGTTTTATAGTTAACAACATTACAGAAGGGAAAGCATATACGGAAAAAAAATAAAGATCAATGAATTAATTTGTTATTGAATCGCTTGTTTTATTTTCAGCTAGTGACGTTGTTCAGTGCGCCGAACTACTGTGGTGAATTTGACAATGCTGGTGGCGTTCTTATTGTCAGCAAGAACTTGATGTGTTCGCTGAGTATACTCAAGGTACTTGTTTGCACTACATCACCTGCTGCTTTAGATACCGTAAGATGCCGCTCACTAGCGCCCCCTATTAATGGCCCATCTACCTGTAAACAAAAACTGTATCTGTTTATATGCCCACCTTGATATAAGCCCCCCTCTAGCTTTCTTTGTTTTGAATTTTATGTTTTAAAAGCATAAAAAAAAACATTAAAACAAAACCCACTTTCGATCAACACTGTTATAGCTCGTTTTGAAACGTTTTTTATTCCGGGTGTATGCCCCCCTCGGATATAAGCCCCCTCGGATATAGCCCCTTTGGATAGAAGCCCCCTCGGATATAAGCCCCCTTGGATAGAAGTCCCCTCGGATATAAGATCCCTCGGATATAAGCCCCCCTTGGATATAAACCCCCTCGGATAAAAGCCCCCTCGGATGTAAGGCCCCTCTGATATAACACGTTCGTTTCTAAACCCATCTCATAGCCCTTACGACGTTGTATAGCCTCAGGTCTTCTAAGCGGCAGTATGCAGTATACCTAATTTTCTCCTGTCGCTTTCAATTTATACCGTTCTGTTTAGTTTATTGCTTACATTGTGGTTGCCACAGACGTCACTTTTCAAAGTTCCCTAACTTTTTCCTGATAAGTAAATGCAAAATGTCGGATATAGTAGCGGTTATTATTCAGCTCCCCTTACATCTATCCTTTTCACCCATTCATTAAGACTGAAAGGATTAAAATTTCAACACATCTTCCTTCTTTTTTTTCAAGGGAAAACATGGTTGACCTATCTTTCATATCTTTCTTACAGCTTTTGACGGTGTTAACTCAGCCTTACAAAATTATGCCAATTTTACCAGACTTTTCCGCAAAATATCAGTTGACTCAAAGTAAAATCCCCTGGCTGTCACCTATCCTTGAGGATTTTTTTTTTGTGTGTCCGAACCATTTCATGAGCTGTTACAACCCTACCGATTAAACATTGACTATGAGTAGTCTCGCTTTCGCTTAGTCCGTCGTGCGTGACGCGAAAGAAAACAGCGGGAAAAAATGGCCGCGCGAAATCCTGGGGTCGAGTAGCGCGTGAAACAAGCATTATTTACAATTACGATTGATGGACTAAGCAAAGTGGGACTACTCGTAGTCTTATTGAACTAGGAATTCTTCGAATTGGACCACGTTGTATTTCTCTGAATTTGACTGATACGTTTTATTTGCCCATTTTAGCCGGACAGTTTAACGATTAACATGAAGGAAACGCCAAACCACAAGAAGAGTGGACGCCTTGGTCGCTCGTCCAATCAGATTCAAGTTCAGTAGTTTTCTTTATTTGGGCATGTACACGGATGACTCTCATAGTTCGGTGCAAGCTTATTTGCGGACAGAGGGAACACTTTCGTGGAAACACCTTTCCTTTTTAAAATTTTATTTATGAGGATATATATTATAGTTCACCACAGGCAATTAACTATTGTACCGTGTATTTATAGTAGATTAAATGGGACTTTTCTAACACCTTACCCTCTGGAGTGATTGCGTTTTTCTCTTCGTAGTCGCGATTGACTATTTGAACCTTTTGTTCCAATGCCGTTTATTTCCACGAGTAGTTATCGATGGCAATTTGCAAAGAAAATTGACGCTTGAAAATTTATTCTAAGAAGAAAATTTTCACTAGCCTATAATGTCACTCCTGCAAACGACGAACTACTAAAACAAGACATTAGACTAAATAATTTATTCTCGATTTCTACATCACACAATTATTCAAAGCCAGATAGCAAATTTTTCCCTCTTTTTTTTCCAAGTAGGAGAATGTCTTATCAGTAAAACATGAGAATTATCCCGAAAAGCTACCGAACGACATCTGAATGTCTGGGTGCGTTGCCTTAAGGTCATTCCCCAGTATTGCACTGCGCATCCCCTACTGCGCACAATTTCACACGTAATTAGCGCGCGCGCATTAGAAAATGGCGGCTTTTTCTTTACGGCTGGACCCCGCCATAGAAGTAAATCGTCATTTCTTCGAAAACGAGTGTGGTGACCTATTTCTTCGAAAACGAGTGTGGTGACCTATATTTTTTTCTGTTTTTTTGAACTGAATAATAAATTCCTCTATGTAAAATAAGTATGGCCCAATTCTCAGTGTAGAACAAGAAGCAATCGATGGAAACGTGAATTAAGCAAGTAATCGTGACTATAATGATGGTGCTATTATAAGGATTTATAGGGTACAAACAAGGTGCTGTTGCTCCTGAACGAACATGGGGACCCTTCATTTTTATTTCAAAATTTAAGTTCCTATAATATAAACAATCAATAGGCAAAGTTTAACAAAAATCTCAGTGCAGGTTCCATTTCAGTGGAATGACCTTAAATAACTGATTAATAACCTTTACATATAAAGTATTTCTTTACATCAAGAAATCCACGCTCTGGTTAAAATCTAATACAATATAAAACACCGCTGGAGTGGAACAAGGCCAGGTAGTGTAAACATCTGGAACTTACTTTGGTTGTCTAGGCGACTGATTACCTGAAATGAGCCAACAAACATTTTGACAAGCACTTTTCCTAACACTAAATTACGCATTGCGGACCTACTTTTTAATTGACGTCATTACATGCGTTTTAGATGTCGTAGTCCCCACACAAATCTTTCATTATCTATCCGTCATTTTTGTCAGGCCGCGCTCGAAGTTAACTATTTAGTCTTCCTGCAAACATTTTGCTTTTTTTCCACTAGCAAACGGGTTTGACCACTACCAAATTCTTTTCCTTTGAAATGTCAATATAGAGATTAGAATTGGTCTTTCGCACCATCTAACAATAATCTCCGCGTCCGCTGTTTGATTTGTCTCGGATATCTTCCGCCGTTTATTCTAGCGTTTGGCGAACAGCTTTCTCCAAACTTTGGAAGACATGGATGATTCTAACTCGCAAACGTTTGCTAGTTGATATTTCCCTCACTCGAGAATTATCAAAATTATTCTCATTTTTCAAGTTTTCGATCGTTAATTTCGAGCCTTGTATTTCTTTCCCTAGGTCACTGTTTAAATTTTGTTATCTCAACAAAGAAAAATGTCTCGCTTCAAATTAATGAAAACCCAATTATTTCAGGCGTTTCGGGCCTCGGCATTGGCCACTCATATATTGCCATGCAACGAAAAGACTACAGGTACATGAATGGTTTGATACCCTTTGAGAGAGGAATAGAACAGAAAAACAATACTTCAACCCCCAAAACAATCATGGCAAAGCACTTCTGGAACTCATGTCAAAGTTTATAACAATTGTCGCTTTTTGTCCGAGGGAGAGGTGGCGCTATAAAGCATTTTTTTCTACTTTTTTGAAAGGAATGCAAACCGGAAACTTGGTAGTGCCATTGATGAAGCTATAAAAGGAAAATAACAATATCATTCAAGTAAACGAGCAATTTGAGACCATTTGACAAGAAATATCAAAACGACGAATTTTATTAACTTGGCCATTTCAAGTGTCTTCGCGCGCTTTTTCATCTTCTTCCGCCATCCACGCAACTTGACGCGCCAGGTCACATTTAACCGCGGAAAGACTGGTCTCCATTTCGAAAGATTACCTCCACAACAAGGCTTATATGAGGCATTAAATAGCCTTGTGAATCTTCATACTTCACACTTCCACTTCACTGTAAGCAGTCATACAACTTTATTGGAGCAAAAGGGAGAGTTCAGTCCCCGCACGATTGTTTTGGGACACAAGAATGGCCGCCCTTTCATAGTTTGGGAGAACAATATGATTGTTGTGACGTCATATGAAAACACTCAATAGGGTGGCGGTATTATTTCCTCGAAGAAAATTGAAAGTAAAAGCCAAGTTGTCAATTCGAGAAGAAGAAGATCAATAACAACATCAAGCTTTATTTAACCTTGGTTTAACAAGTATGTTTTTACAAAGTTATATATTATCAGAGTTGGGAACTTGGCTATAACTTCAATAAGTAGAGAGATAAAAGGGCAGGCAGCGAGGTCATACAAATTTGGGAAGGTTCATAAATCTATCAATAAATCAATAAAGATTCGATAAAGTAGATGCATTGTACCCATATATGGAAAAAATATCACAAACGCTTTCTGGAGAAAAAAAACTAAGCAAACTTTTCGTTCTCCACAAGCCACAGAACTCTAAGGATGAGAAAACACTGATATTGCATGCTAATTTTTTTTATGAATGCGTTATTTACAGGAAGCAATAAAGTGCACTAATTTAGTGTGTTATAAATTCTACCCCCAGGTGACTGTCTGTATCTCTTGTTTGCTTTAGACTATGAATATGAAAGCCTGTTGACGAGGCGTTGGGTTATATTTCAGAATTCTAGATTCCAAAAGAATTGTGTTAACCTTGCACAACAAACAAATTGGGCTAGAAACGGCTCTGGGCGAAACGACGACCATTGTTATCTTGGGTGTACTGTGGCATTTGCTGGCCTTCAGCGTCTTTGCAAGCTGTTTGATCTCTTACTTGATGATCCAGTGACCCTTGCGGTAGTGGCCGGGCGACACTTGATGCGCGGCTACAGCAGAGCATGCGCGACAAAAATATTACGTAACTACGACGATACTGTTTGTTCATAACTCCATAAACAACTGGGTTTAAGCAGCTGTGTAGCCTTGTTAGTATGACAGAAGCAAACCAAAGCTCATCGGAGGAAATATTTCTGAAATCCCACAACATCCAAGCCACTTGAGTGGGCAATAAAAAAAACAAGAACAATAAAACTATAACAGCAACAGTCTTGAGTATTACCATGCTTTCTCTTGTGTTTTCTTCTCCAGGAGTTTCCCTTGCAGTTGTTAAACCACTGTTACTTGGCAAAAGAGGTCGGCTTTTCAAAAACAGCCATATTCTTATGTAACAAATTGCTGTAATGAGTAGCGGCATTATGTATTGAATTGTCATGAGGGAGGAAGTGTAGGCTTGGCGATGACCAAAGGTTGGCCACATTTCTTCGCAGCCTTTTTCCGTTGGTTTATTAACCACGATAAGTGGAATAACCAGAATGAAAGCTGCCAGCCAAATTAGCGACACCCAAATTATTGCTCCTTTACGTTTTAACTTCGGTCTCCACGGATGAGTCACAACGTGGCAACGATGCATCGCCATGGATGTGATGGTAAAAAGCCCTGCATTGTAGCCTGTTGTTACCACGATTAGATGAATCCTGCAGTTGAATGTCTCGGAAGCTACATTAAACCTACTTAGAATGGAAACAGGCGAGTCAAAACACAGCAAAACCAAATCCGCCACTGCCAGACACGTGACAAATATTCTGTGGACTGTCTTTCTGGTCACCGTGTTTCTCTTATGGACTATGATCAACACAAAGATGTTTCCTACAAGCCCTATAACAAACACTATTATTATCGTAGCAATCTCCAGAAACCATCTAAAGTCAGTTTTGTCCATGGTTATTTTGCAGCGTTTTTTCTTTGATGTAGGCGTATCTTAGCTCCTTACAGTTGGGTGGATATTACTCTTCAGTTTTTCCACCTCAGTTTACAAATGCTGTTTTTTTCAAAACAGGATGTTGTTAGTTAGTATATATGTAAAGGTGTTAACGCAAACTGGCACAATTTGATTGACTTTAATTATAACTATGAAGACATTATTGATCATCTCACAACTGCTTAAGTAGGGTGCCCAACTGCGATGATCAAACATGTCTCCATATGTTTAATTCGCAGTTCAAATATATGATCTTTCGTAATTCATTTACCCGGCTTCTACGGGTATATTACGAATTCGCTGATGTGACCAGCTCCCAGTTGGCTTGATAGCTCAGTTGGTAGAGCACTGCAGCGGTATCGCAGAGGTCATGGGTTCGAATCCCGATCAAGCCTGAAGTTTTTTTTCTCAGGGTTGTGTACATAACTGCGATGATCAACATGTCTTCATGTTTATCCAACAGTTTAAATATGAGATCTTTCGTTTATTAATTTGCAAAAATAGAATATATATGTAGAGGTGTTATCGCAAGCTGGCGCAGTTTGAATGACTTCAATTATAACCCATTGAATAAGTCGAATTCTCGCATTTTCATTGGTTCCTAATTCTGATCTTTTGAAGGACAGACGTACAGATTACGTCATTAGCATTCTGTTTTTTCCCTTTTTTATATAAAACAGATAGAATCAATGTCCAAACGTCTTTTCATTTAAAGATCACAGAAGAATTCAAAATGTGGTTAGAACATCAATAACACGTCTGCTTATGACTTGTACGCCTCTTTTTAGTTCGTACAAATGATCACATTTTGACGACATCTGTGATCTATCTGATTGAGCAGACGCATGGCAGCATGGAATCTATTTGTTAAGTTGAAGACGCTCTGATGCACATAACTGAAGAAGCGAGTACTTGGCAATGGGTTTCAAATTGATTCTATTTAATGGAGTTTGTACTTCTCGTTTCAGGAATATACGCGTATTATTTTGAAATGAAATTGGGCGGTATTATTTGTATATTATGTTTCGCACCCAATTTAGTTTTTGTCAGACGTCTGTTGAGGAAAATGACACGCACATGGTATCCGGGGGTGCTATGTAAATTTATGGGTGTGGATATGCCCCTGGGACACTGAAATCCCTGCCCTCCCCCAGTTTTGAGTTTCAATTTTTATGTCACAACCCGGTCAAATATGAAAGACCCTGTTCTATACTTCATACTTATACTTCAGCCACGATATCCCGGTAAATTATACCCTATTCCAGACCAAAAAAGGCTAATTTCCATTCCCTATCCCAGACCCAATGGACTGAAAAACATACTCTTCACTGCGACACCTATACGTATAGGTTAGGCATGGGAGTACCTCCCCCGGGCAGTGTTTTAGCATTTTCTTTTGTGAGTGATTACCAGCTGCTAACGTCCGAGAACTAAAATAGTGTTCATTCGAGTAATTTGAAATAACACACGCAACTTTTTTGATGACACACGATTGGCGCGGGGAGAATAACGTTCATTCTCTCCTTGTACAAAGTTAGTTCAACATCAAACGGTTGCACCGTGCCTTTTGTTATGTTTTCTTCTTCGTAGTAAAGTATAATTAGTCACAAGTCGTCTGTGACAATATTTGGCGAAGGGGAGAACATGAACCTATCGCACTGTAGAAAGCTGTCTAACCGGTTTGAACTTGATGCGTGCGGGAACGACGGAAGAATTACACAAGAAAAAGAAGAAAACCGAATTTTTGAAAAGGAATTGGACCAAAATGATCCTCCCAAGGAACGTGCGAGATCGAAGACTTTATTTTGACGGTTTGATGCCCTGAGGGTAGATGATCACAGACATTTTAAATTCGTGTTTTCACCTGGTCTGTTGATTTTTAGCTTTATTTATAAAATACAACAGAGGGTAATAAAATTTGACTCGGCCGGAGCAGCTAAGGAGAGTTTACGCCTCGTTCTTGATATATATCCTGAGTTGGTAGCTTGTAATTGCCAAGTTTATTAAAGATTTTAATTGAGAATAAACAAGCACATTTGTAGTATAAATGATCTGTTTTCGCCGTAATCAACTCGCTTGATACGGTCCTGGCTGTTTTTGTGATCAGGCAAAGGTCCTGGTATCTTAACGATACTGAACAGTGCACTATGAGAGACTAAACGTCTTAGATCGAGACGTTATCCGTTTTATGGGATACAAAGCAACCTCATTTTATTATAACAGCGATAATGACAGAGGCCCTTAGCCGATGTTTGTCAGTTTTCTAATGACAACATGAATACTAATTTTAAATAATTTACCTTTTCTAAATCACCTGCTCGAAAGTCGCTGTTACTTACACTGAAACATATATTAAGCGGACACTATTAACTGGACAACTATGAGGGGTCATCGCCGCCAAAATCCCGTTTCAAATTCTGTCATGTGGAACCTGTGTAGTTTATAAATTCTTTGCTAAAAACACCACAACAGAAATTTAGCAAACAGAATAGAATTAATGAAGACAAAAAACACAACTTAACAACAATTAGACTGCAACAGAATAGAAATTGACGCAGTTCCAGTTTCTGTTTCGTTGATTAACGAATCGAGTGGAACCTGTTATGGACCCCGTTGAGCATCACTGAATTAACGCAGATGGTTTTATCAAAGAAATAAAAAACGCATCCGAGTGCATTGTTGAGTTATATAAGCACGCGGGAATTTTTGGGAACACGAGAGAAGTGTTCTTAAAAATTTCCAAGTGCTTATATAACTCAGCTATGCACGAGGATGAAGTCTTTTATTTTTTTTAAAAATGCAAAGGAAATCGCGCGCGCTCAAACTCGTGACGTAAGCAGCGTGCATTATAACTCGATAAAGCACGCGTGTGACGTAAGCCGCGTGCTTTACATGATGGAGCTATAATGAACTCGAACTGACCAAACACAGCGCACACAATTAGTCAAACATTTTATAACAGATTATATAATATTTTACCTTCATTGGATGTTTAATATCCTCGTGAGATATTCGGCTACGGAAGGGAATTGTACTTCCTGGTGAGGTGAAGGATACGAGTAACTTCAAGCCAATGTACAAGCTTTCAAGCTCGGAAACGATATTTAGAGGGATGTAAGGAACACCAAACTTAAGTATTCCAAAAAAACAGGCACATATCGAACAGCGGTTTTATGTTCCTACCATGGCAAGAGATCATGACCATAGTTAATCTTCGTTAGTATAAGCCGTCGAACTGTCGAAAGGCGATTGCAAGAATTCGGTGTCAGCTATAGAGAACTGTACCTAAGTATATACAAATTTGACGTATCTGGCGTAACTACTAGTACGACGAAACTATTAGTTCATAACTCTATAAACAACTGGGTTTAAGCAGCTATGCAGCCTTGTTAGTACGTCGAAATACTTGTAAAATTAAGCAGCATCTAAGCGGCTTTACAGAGCAATTGAAAA